>OJRU01000191.1_pt1 | contig 8723 bp, 6 predicted proteins | sample 1599321 | NCBI WGS metagenome assembly OJRU01 (sample SAMN03922539, study PRJEB24848) | human gut metagenome | isolation source: stool sample | host: Homo sapiens | place: Germany | collected 2010-05 | reverse complement strand
AAGGGCACGCCGCATCCGTAAGGCGGCAAAGCCACCAACGGCTGCGCAGTGACCGCCGCTACAGGCTGACTTTTGGTTTCTGCCATTTTAACGGCGACCGGTACGAAACGGCAGTGCCTTCCAGAGATTGCACGGCCCCTTCGGGGCCTCGCAATGACAATTGGGGGGCGGTGTCGTTTTTTAGCCCTTCCATTAGGCAAAACCGCCTCCGTGTCTGAAAATCCGGCAGGGGAGCGGCATTGTCTATGGCGCGGGGGTGGGCGATGGGGTATACTCTGGACTGTTCCAAGGGGCAGGCCCGGCGGGGTTGCCCAAAAATCGAAGGAGGTGCTTTCATGCGTTCCGTGAAATTCATGCGCGCGGCGAAGACGAGCTACATCGTCCTTTCTGCGCTGTACTGCGTGTTCGGTGTGCTGCTCATTGCGGTGCCCGACTTTTCCATGAAGCTGCTCGGCATTCTGGTGGGCTGCATGATGATCGGATTCGGCGCGGTGAAGCTGATGGGGTATTTTTCCCGCGATCTGTACCGGCTGGCGTTTCAGTTCGATCTGGCCTATGGGATCCTGCTGATCGTGCTCGGGCTGATCGTGCTTGTGCGTCCCGTGCAGCTTGTGAGCTTCTTCTGTCTGGTGCTCGGCATCTGCATTCTGGCAGACGGCCTGTTCAAGATCCAGGCGGCATCGGATTCGAAGCGCTTCGGCCTGCGGCCGTGGTGGCTGATCCTGACGCTGGCGATCATGGCGTGTCTGGCCGGGCTGCTGCTCGTGTTCCGCCCGATGGACGGCGCGCGGGCGCTGCTGGTCCTGCTCGGCATCGCGATGCTGGCAGAGGGCATCCTGAACCTCTGCGTCGCGTGCAGCATGATCAAGATCATCCGGCACCAGCAGCCTGATGTTCTGGATGCGGAATTCTATGAGAAAAGAGGTTAAACCATGCGATTTTCCAAAGCGGTCGTGCGCGGCCGCGTCGCGATCCTGATCCTCACGGTGCTTCTGATGATCCCGGCTGTGTTCGGCATGCTGGAGACCCGGATCAACTACGACATGCTCAATTATCTGCCGGACGACATGGACACCGTCATCGGGCAGAACGCACTGCTGGAGGACTTCGGCAAGGGCGCATTCTCCTTCATCGTCGTGGAGAATATGCCGGAAAAGGACGTTGCCGCCCTGCAGGAAAAGCTCGAATCCGTCGAGCATGTGGAGACGGTCCTGTGGTACAACTCCCTGATGGACACGTCCATCCCGATGCAGCTTCTGCCCGACAAGCTCTATGACGCCTTCAACACCGGCGACGCGACGATGATGGCCGTGTTTTTCGACACCGCGACCTCCGCGGACGAGACAATGGACGCCATCCGAGAAATTCGCTCCATTGCGGGCAAGCAGTGCTTCGTCTCCGGCATGTCCGCCCTCGTGACGGATCTGAAGGACCTGTGCGAGCAGGAGGAGCCGATCTACGTTGCCATTGCCGTTGTGCTGGCGTGCGTGGCCATGATGGTCTTCCTTGACAGCTGGCTTATCCCGTTCGTGTTCCTCGCCAGCATCGGCGCCGCCATTCTGCTGAACCTCGGCAGCAACTGGTTCATGGGCGAGATTTCCTACATCACCAAGGCACTGTCTGCCGTGCTGCAGCTGGCCGTGACGATGGACTATTCCATCTTCCTGTGGCACAGCTACAATGAGCAGCGCGCGATCTACCCCGATAAATGCGAGGCCATGGCTCACGCCATCAGCGCCACGCTGACGTCCGTCGTCGGCAGCTCCATCACGACGATCGCGGGCTTCCTGGCCCTGTGCTTCATGTCGTTCACGCTGGGACGCGACCTTGGCATCGTGATGGCGAAGGGCGTCCTGCTCGGCGTGCTGTCCTGCGTGACGGTCCTGCCGTCGCTCATCCTGCTGCTCGACAAGCCCCTGCAGAAGACGCGTCATCGCTCCATCCTTCCGAAGATGGATGGCTTGGCCAAGGGCGTGACGAAGGTGTTCCCGGTGTTCCTGGCGCTGTTCGTGGTACTGGCTCCGGTGTTCTACTTCGCCTATGACAAGACGAACGACGAAGTGTACTACGACATGGGCCAGTGCCTGCCGGAGGACATGGAGTATGTTATCGCAAACAGCAAGCTCTCCGAGGAGTTCGATATTGCCTCAACGCACATGCTGCTCGTGGACGCGTCCCTGCCGTCGAAGCAGGTGCGCAGCATGATCTCCGATATGGAGCAGGTGGACGGCGTGAAATACGTCCTCGGCCTGGAATCCGTCGTCGGCGCCGGCGTGCCGGAGGAGATCCTGCCGGATTCTGTCCGCTCTATTCTCAAGAGCGACAAATGGGAGCTGCTGCTCATCAACTCCGAGTACAAGGTCGCAAGCGACGAAGTGAATGCCCAGATCGATTCGCTCAATGCCATTCTGAAGAAATATGATCCGACCGGTATGCTCATCGGCGAGGCCCCGTGCATGAAGGACATGATCGAAACGACCGATCACGACTTCAAGGTCGTCAACGCGGTGTCGATCCTTGCGATCTTCCTCATCATCCTGCTCGTGGAGCGCAGCATCTCGCTGCCGTTCCTGCTCATCGCCGTTATCGAGCTGGCTATTTTCATCAACCTCGGCCTGCCGCATTTCCTCGGCCAGTCGCTGCCGTTCATCGCCCCGATCTGCATCAGCACGATCCAGCTTGGCGCGACTGTGGACTACGCCATCCTGATGACGACCCGCTATAAGGCCGAGCGCCTTGCGGGCAAGGAGAAGCGGCCTGCCGTTATCACCGCGCTTTCGACGTCGATCCCCTCGATCATCGTCAGCGGCATGGGCCTGTTCGCCGCAACGTTCGGCGTGGCCATCTATTCCGACATCGACATCATCAGCTCGATGTGCATGCTCATGGCGCGCGGCGCCATCGTCAGTATGCTCTGCGTCATCCTCATCCTGCCGGCACTGCTGCTTCTGTGCGACCGGCTCGTGTGCGCCACGACGCTTGGCATGCGCCATTGCAATCATTCCAGAAAACACGCGGAGAAGCAGGATGCTTCTGCCCGCTGAGAATCGAAGACAGGAGGAACGAAGATCATGACAAAGACCGGATATAAAATTCTCTCCGGCTGCCTGTGCGCTGCGCTGATCTGCACGATCACCGGCGCGTCGGTCCATGCGGAGAATGGGGCGCTGCACGCCCCGCAGGATACGAAGGCGGCCTCCGCTGCGGCGGAGGAGCGCGCCTCGAAGGAAGAGACCGTTTATGTCATCGCCGGAGCCGACGGCAAGCAGCAGAGCGTGATCGTCAGCGACTGGCTCAAAAATCCGAACAAGGAAACAAGCCTGCAGGACGTCTCGGACCTGACGGACATCGAAAACGTCAAGGGCGACGAGACGTGGACCGCGAACGGCACGAGCCTGACGTGGGATGCGCAGGGCAATGACATCTACTATCAGGGCAAGAGCGAAACCGAGCTGCCCGTGACCATGAACATCAGCTACCAGCTCGACGGCAAGGACATTGCCCCGGCCGAGCTGGCGGGCAAGAGCGGCAAGGTGACCATCCGCTTCGACTATGAGAACCACTGCACGACGACTGCGACCGTGGACGGCAAGGAGGAGACGCTCTATGTCCCGTTTGCCGCGCTGACCGGTATGCTGCTGGACAACGAGCGCTTCACGAATATCGAGGTCACGAACGGCCGCGTCGTGAATGACGGCTCGCACACCGTTGTCGTCGGCATCGCCTTCCCGGGCCTGCAGGACGACCTGAACATCGAGCGCGATACGCTGGAGCTGCCGGACTATGTCGAGGTCAGCGCCGACGTGACGGACTTCGCACTCGACACGACCCTGACGCTCGCAACGAACTCCGTCTTCAGCGCGCTGCAGGACAGCGACTTTGAGACGGTCGACGACCTGAAGGCATCCTTCGCCAAGCTGACCGACGCCATGCAGCAGCTCCTCGACGGCTCTTCCGAGCTGTATGAGGGCCTTGAGACCCTGCTTGAGAAGTCCCAGACGCTCGTGGACGGCGTCGGCACGCTGAACAACGGCGCTGCCGCCCTGAAGACCGGCGCGGGCAGCCTGAACGCAGGCGCTGCCGAGCTGGCAAACGGTATGCAGACCCTGAACGGCGGCCTTTCTACCCTGTCCGGCCAGAGCGCAGCCCTGAATGCGGGCGCGCAGCAGGTGTTCCAGTCTCTGCTGGCCGCTGCCACGACGCAGATCAACGCAGCGGGCCTCAGCATCCCGCAGCTGACGATCGGCAACTATGCCGAGGTGCTCAACGGCGCGCTGGCTTCTCTCGATCAGACTGCCGTTTATGAGCAGGCTTATCAGACGGCTCTTGCCAAGGTAACGGCTGCCGTCAATGCACAGGAAGCGACCATCCGCGCGGCTGTTACTGCCGCCGTGCAGCAGAATGTGACCGAGCAGGTCACGGCTGCGGTCCGTGAGCAGGTCACGGCGAAGGTCCTTGCGGCCATGGGCCTGACCCCGGAGACGTATGCGGCCGGTATTGCCGACGGCACGATCTCGGAGGAGCAGCAGGCACAGATCGAGGCTGCGATCAACGCCCAGATGGCCTCCGACGATGTGCAGGCGCTCATCTCCCAGCAGGTCGCCGCGCAGATGGCAAGCGCCGATATCGCGGCCCTCATCGACCAGCAGACTGCGGCGCAGATCCAGACGCTCATCGACCAGAACATGAATTCTCCCGAGGTGCAGGATCAGATCACGGCTGCTCTGGAGCAGGCAAGCTCCGGCGCAGCCAGCATCAGCGCCCTGAAATCTCAGCTTGACGGCTATTATCAGTTCTATGTCGGCCTGCAGGCCTACACCGGCGGCGTGGACAGCGCGGCCGCGGGTGCTGCGAAGCTGCAGAGCGGCGCAGCCAGTCTGCAGAACGGCGCTTCCAGCCTCTATGCCGGTGCAAGCCGGCTGGCAGACGGCACGGCCACGCTGAGCAACGGCGCGTCCGCCCTCATCGACGGCGTGACGGCGCTGTGCGACGGCGCGATGCAGCTGTCCGACGGTCTGAAGCAGCTCAATGAGGAGGGCTTCCAGAAGCTCGTCGACGCCATGGACGGCGATGTGGAGCCGCTGCTGGAGCGCGCCCGCGCGCTGGCCGGTATCTCCGGCGACTACCAGACCTATTCCGGCCTGGACGCCGCAATGGACGGCAGCGTGAAGTTCATCTACCGCACCGAGGCCATTGGCTGAGTCAAACAGACGACCCCCTTTCGCACGACCGCCTGGCGGGAGCAAAGCTCCCACCGGGCGGTGTTTTGTGTTGTAGGGTCGGGGCATGCTTGTGCCGTTACATTATTCACTATTCACCAAACCGCCCCCGCCTGCACCAGCGGACTTAGGAATGCCTGCCCTGCGGATAATCCATGCTGGCAGTTTTCCCCAAAAACGACAAATGTTTCCCGTGAGGGCATTTTGCATTGACGAGCTTAGAATAAACAGGTATAATGGAGACATCACAAAAATGAGAGGAGCAGACACGATGAAAAAACGTTTGTTCAGCCTGATTCTTGCCTTTGCCCTTCTGCTGTCCGCCGTCCCGACGGTTTTTGCAGCGACGCATCACGAGGTCGTGATCGACGGCGTTGTCTACTGGGTCTATCCGGAGGAAGGCTATGCAGAAATCCACAGCACGGTGAAGGGAAGCCTGCCGCAAGTGCTGGAGATCCCGCAGTATGTGAACGGATACCCTGTTACGAGGCTCGACACCTTTGGCCTGACCGATCTTGAAGGCGTTGTCGGCGTTATCCTGCCGGACACCATGACCTTTATCGACCATATTTCCATTGCCGGATTCGATCTGGTATTCGTCAGCTTGCCCAACAATGAGGTCAACATCGAGAAAAATTTCGTGGGGGCCCATGCCCTCGACTACTACTATCTGCCCCAAAACTTCTCTCTTTCGCCGGAGTGCAGCGCCTATGGCTCCAAGCTGTTTGCCAGTCACACCTGTGTCGGCTATGAAAAGCACAGAGCCTTTGCCCGCGACCTGATTCCGATGGACGCCCATCCGGATAGCCAGTATGTGCCGGCCAACAGCGGCGTGTTCCGCGTGGACGGCAACGAGCTGACGGCGATCTACCTTGTCAGCCTGCGCGATCCGTCCTTCAATGGCAATCTTTTCGTGATGGACTCTGCGGTCAACGGAATGCCGATCACCAAGGTGGAAGGCACCTGCAAAAATTACAACACCTCACTCGTTCTCGGCGACTATGTCCGCGTGGTGGAGGATGGCGCGTTCACCGAGGAGTGGGGCCAAATCATCAACGACCTTTACACGCCCGCATGCCTTGAGCGGCTTCCTGCAAATCTTCCTGTTAAATCCGGCATTACCACCGTCTACGGCACGACCGGTACTTATGCCGAGCAGTACGCAAAGGAGAACGGGCTGGAATTCCTCGACATGGCAAAGACGCCCTTCGTCGACGTTCCGGAAAACGAATGGTACTTCCCATATGTCCATGATGTCTACTGGCTCGGCCTGATGAACGGCACGAGCGAAACCACCTTCGAGCCGCTGGCCACCACGAGCCGCGCAATGGTCGTGCAGGTGCTCTACAACATGAGCGACCGCCCGAGAGTCTATGCGCAGAAGGCCTTCGACGATGTCGTAGAGGGCCAGTGGTACTACGACGCCGTCAACTGGGCCAAGGCAGTTGGCGTCTGCAACGGCACGAGCGAGACGGAATTCTCCCCGAATGACCCCGTGACCCGTGAGCAGCTGGCGGCCTTCCTGTACCGCTACGCTGTGCTCTGCGGCTATACCTGCATTGCGAGCGGCGACCTTTCGGGCTTTAGCGACAGCAACCGAATTTCCGATTACGCGCGCGAGCCGATCCAGTGGGCCGTCGGCGCCGGTATCATCAACGGTACCTCCCCGACCACCCTTGAGCCCCGCAGCAACGCCACCCGCGCCGAAATCGCAACCATGCTCTGCCGCCTTGTAGACTTCCTCACAAACAACTGATCAATCAGCCCCTGCAAGGCCAACCGCCCCGCAGGGGCTGATCCTTTACCACGCAGGCACGATCGACAGAATCCGTAGGGCGGACTGCCCCCAGCCCGCCGGTGCAGGCAGTATCGTTAGACGCCGTAGGGGCGCTCATCGAGCGCCCGTGTGCAGGCAGTATCATTTAATGCGTAGGGGCCGATGCCCCGACCGGCGCAATGCTGCCGGTTTGCACAGACCATAGTTAAAATGGAACGCACCGGTTGCGTCTGCAGTGGCGCTCAGCGAGCGCCTTGCGGGCTGGCAGCTTTTGCGGCATGGATTTTATAGTGCGCGGCCAACAGGTTTGTCATTGCGAGGCCCCAAAGGGGCCGTGGCAATCTCGCAGTACCCGGTTGAATTGCAGGAAAGCTACCGGTGAAATCGTAGGTGCCTCCCCGAGATTGCCACGTCGGCCGTTGGCCTCCTCGCAATGACAAATCCGGGAACCTGTGCGGTCGACGGAGTGCGTGGGAATTTGCAGATGTGCATGGCGCTCAGGGAACGCCGCTACAGACGCAATCGGTTTGTGCGTTTTATCGGCGGTCTGTACCGATCGTTCGCTCGTCGCCGGTATTTCTGTCGGCCGGTCAGGGGAACTGCTCCATGACTGGCGCGACGAATTCGCGGGCGAGGCTGCCTGCGCCGGTATGCTGCAGGAAAACGACATTCAGCTCGTGCCGTCCGGTGAGCGGGGGACAGGTGAAGCTGCCGATCTCCGGGCTGCCGCGCACCACGGCCTCATAGAGAAAGCTGATGCCGCAGTTCGCCGCCGTCAGCGCGCGGATGACGGGAAAGCTGCTGATGCAGATCGTCCGGGAAAATGCCGCCGTGCTGTAGCTCACCTGCATCAGCTCGCGCTCGAGGATGCTGCGCGTGCCGGAGCCCGGCTCCCGCAGCAGAAGCGTTTCGCCCAGCAGCTCCTCCGGCGTGACGCGCCGCCCGGCAAAGCGGTGCCCGGCCGCGCAGATGCCGATATACGGCTCCTCCCGCAGCAGGAAGCTGTCATAGCGGCGCTTGTCGAAAATGCCCTCCACGACCACAAAGTCCAGCTGCCCGGCCTCGAGCTGCCCAAGCAGGCGCGTCGTGTTGTCCACGGTGAACTGCAGCTCGTGCTCCGGCGCGCGGACAAAGCTGCAGATGGCGGGCGGGAGAATATAGTCGCCGATGGTCTTCGTCGCGCCGACGCGGAGAATTTTGCGCGGAGCGGCGTGCAGCGCACGCTCCAGCTCCTGCTCCTGATAGCGCTGCGAGATGGCGAAGACCTCCAGCGCGCTGCCGGGGGCGGTCTTCCTCAGTTTTCGCCCGTCATAGGAAAACAGGCGGACGCCGTAGGACGCCTCCAGCGACTGGATCTGCTTCGTCACGGCGGGCTGCGTCAGGTGCAGCGCCTCAGCCGCGCGGCGGTAATTCATCGTCTGGCAGACAGCCAGAAATGTCTCGAGCCTCCGGTCCATGAATGCCCTCCTTGATAACGACATGGAATCGTTTTATTCTAAAGAATAATTTTATTTTATCACACGGGCGTGCTATAATGCAATCGCTACAGAAAAAACGGAGGGTTCTTATGAAAACGATCTGGAAAATGGTGCCCGGTCTGGCAATGGCGCTTGTCATTGCGGCCGCGGCCAAGGGACTGGAGTATCTCGAGGGGCTGGCTGGCCTGCATTTGATCGGCGCGTCCGTCATTGCGCTGTTCATCGGCATGGTCATCAACCTGTCTCTTA
>OJRU01000184.1_pt1 | contig 8823 bp, 8 predicted proteins | sample 1599321 | NCBI WGS metagenome assembly OJRU01 (sample SAMN03922539, study PRJEB24848) | human gut metagenome | isolation source: stool sample | host: Homo sapiens | place: Germany | collected 2010-05 | reverse complement strand
CCTCCTTGCTATTAGTATAGCCAAAAACGCCGTTTTGGTCAATAGTTTTTTCTGAAAATCCAGAAAAACTTTTTATACGGAGCATCTTTTTCGACTCGCTTTGCATTTCTGTCAACAGAAAAGCGGCGCAGATCTCTCTGCACCGCTTTCGTCGTACTTATAGCGCTTTGATTTTTTTGAGGTAGGCCACGGTGTCGGTATGTCCGCAGAAGTAGATGTGCTGTCGCTCCATGTCCTCCATTTGCCGGGCAAGGTTCAGATAGTCCACATACGCCCGACGCTCCTCTGCGGTCATGCGGATCTCGCCGCTGCCCTCGTTCATTTTGTCGATGACGGGGTACTGCGTTTTCAGCTTGTCCATACGGTCGGAAAGCTCTGCGTAGTCCTCGTTGGTATTCAGCAGATCCATCACAATATCACTGTCGATCTCCGCAAAAGCATCCTCAATGCGGGATGGCAGATCAAAATAGCTGTCGCTCATGGTGCTCACTTCCTTATCGTTTTTATTATACTATACCCAAACCGCAAGACAATATCAAAGGTGCAAATTTTATCGTTCAGGCTGCTCCGTCTGCCGTGGGACTGCGGAGCGGGCGGGAACGGCGGGTGAACTGATCCGGTATTCTTCGGGGATGTTCTCGATGTCGCCGTCGTAAATGTCCACAAATCGACTACCGTTTGACCGCACATAGCCGTTATCTCCGAACACGCCGCCTTCTTCATACCGAATGTCCCGTCCGAAACCCTCATAGTCGATATAGTTTGCCAGTGCGCCGAGGTTGCTTGTGTCATAGCAGCCGCTTTCCTCGATCCAGTAATAGCCGAGGTCGTAGTCGTTCCGCACGCCGGACAGGTAATCAAAGCAGTCCAAATTCTCGGTCAGGTTGATCAGCTCCTGCACACTGCCGGTGTTCTCGCCCAAGTCCAAAACCGCCTGCCAGAAATCGTCGCTCTCCCGCAGCTCCATGATCTGCCCGGCAAGATAGTTCAGCTCGCTCAGGCTTTCGTATTCTCCGAGCACCTTGCCGATGGCGGCATCCGGGCAGTCATAGTCGGTAATGAACCATTCCTCATAGCGCCGCCCAATGCCGATGCGCCGGAAAACCGCCTGCATTTCTTCATTGGTCACGGGAAACTTCACCCATTCGCCTACCAAAAAGCCCTCGTTGTATTTGCCGAGGTTGGTAATAAAGGCTTCAAAGGCGCAGTCCCTTGTATCAGATATATTCATCATAGTTGCCTCCGTTATCTCTCCTGCACCGGTGCCTGTCTGCGGGGGATGAGAAAGCCGTAAACACGGGCGATCTCGTCGCCGAGTCTGCGGGTGATCCTTGTAATATCCGCACGGGTGGCGGTGCCGCGGTAGAGTTTTTCTTTCAGGTTCTCGATCTGTGTGTCGCTCACGCCGTCCTTATAGGCACGGTAGAGATAATGGTTCGTGCCATCGTGATGGATGGCATCGCAGCGGAAGTCACCGTTTTTATCCACATACCATGTGCTGTAATCAATGTCCCGTTCGCTGTAAAGGCAGTCCCGGATGTTGCCGCTCGGAATTTCCTTATATCCCATGCGGCGGCCGTGCCAAAGTCCCAGATCACCGACAACGAGAATGGGACGGGAGAGCTGAATGTCCAGATTGGAGCGCTCGTCGTCCAGATAGTCGCCGTTCAGCTCATACATCAGCTCCATGCGCTCGGCTTCGGTGAGGTCGGGGTATTGTTCCTCCAAGTCCTCCCGCCAGTCGTCGTAGTCGATGTCATTGCTCCAAATGATGTGTCTGCCGTCCTTCATTGCGTCCGTCCCTCGCTTTCCATCATCAGAAATTGTCCGAACTCGGTAAAGGCGTACCAGTTTGTGCGGTCAAAGCGGCTCTCGTTGAACTGCCCTTTTGTGAGCACCCGCCCCTTGACCAGCCGTTTCAGGGCGTAGCGAATCTCGTCGTAGGACAGAAACGGGAATAAGCCGGTCATCATCTGCACCGAACAGCGCACCCAGACCTTACCCTCGTGGAGCTGCGGCGACTCGGTGCTTTTCTGCTCGATACAATCCCAAAGGAAGCAGGCCAGCACCGCCGCATTGACTCCGTATTTTTTTGCTATGTCCGAATCAAAGAAATGAACCATAATTTTGCCTCCTTTTTTGTTTTCGGGATATGTAAAAGGGGCAGCGAAAGCCGCTGCCCCAAGGCTCACTTCTTCTTGGCTCTGATCTTCAGGAAGATCAAAGCGCCGACGATGAATACGACCAGCCCGATCGCCAGAATGGTTTTCAGTTCCATTACTCTGCACCCTCCTTTCTGCGTTTTCTGAATCCGACTACGCCCAGCACAGCAGCGCCCGCAGCGGAAACGCCAAGCAGGGCAAGCCAGCGGGCGGGGTTGCTGTCATCCCCGGTTTTCGGCGTGTCACGAAGCTCATTGTGCATCTCCACCTTCGTCACCGCACCTTCAAACACGGATGCCGTCTTGTCGGCGGGCAGCACATAGGCGGAAGATGCACCGTCCGACACCTCGGACACCACATACTCCCCGATACGGAGATCATCAATGATGATCTCGCCGTTTTTATCCGTCGTGAATACTCCGGCATATCCGTTCGGACCGGTGACACGGAACGAGAATCCCTCGACCTTGCCGTCCGAGGAAGTCTTGATGATTTTTAGAGAGCCGACCTGCGGCGCATTGACAAAGCCTTTTCCGGCTTCATTCTCCACGGTCACGATCTTGCCGTCCTCGACGATTTCAAAATAGTAGGCGTTATCGTCCAAATAGAAACCCTCCGGCGCTTTCGTTTCTTTGACGAAATAGCCGCCGTAGAGCAGGTCGGACATTTCATAAACGCCGATGCCGGTTTCGGTCAGCGTGCCGACCAGTGCATCGTCCGCATCCAGCTCCTTGTTGCCGTTGCTGTCACGGTAAACGGTGAACTCCGCACCCGTCAGCTTGTTGTCGGGATAGTCCCGGTCGGTCTTGGTGAGCTGTACCATACCACGGATGCGTGTGTTTTCGATCTCTACCTCGATCACCGCACCGTCTGCATCGACGGTCACGGGATAGGTTTCTTCCGACAGCACAAAGCCGATGGGGGCTTCGATCTCCCGCACGATCCAGTGGCCAAAAGGCACACGGACAAAAGAAAAGCTGCCGTCCTCGGCAGAGGTGGCAGTCAGGATGGCGGTTTCGCTCGTAAATTCGGTGCAGTCCGCACGGAACAGTCCGGTCAGCGCACCGGCAAGACCGCTGCCGTCCTCGTCCTTTTTCAGTCCGTGAATTTCGCCGTAGAGCAGCTTGTTTTCGATGGGTGCGCCGCCATTGGCCTTGATGTCCACCAGCGCCGTGTCCTGCCCGGTATATTCAAATACGATGGGGTACTCTTCGTCGGAGAGGATATAGTGTCCGTCCGTGGAAAGTTCTTTGAGATAGTAGCTGCCAAACGGCAGATCGGTTTTGCAGACGGCGTGACCGTTTTCGTCCACCGACACGATCTCCAGCAGACCGTCGGCGGGAATGATGTTGCCGTCAGCGGCGGTCAGCTCCTCGGCTGCGAACAGTCCAAAGGTCACAGCGGAAAGCTCACCGCTCGTGCCGATGCCGAAACGCTCATCCTGCTCCAAGACCTTATCCAGAGAAACGGCGGCTTTCTGCCGCTCGTTGCAGAAGTCGGCGGCAGTTTCGGTGATCTCGACCTTCTGCCCAGCATAGACAAGCTCTGCCGTGTGGACTTCGGTGTTCAGCACATAGCCGGTGGGGGCTGTGATCTCTCTGACCTCGTATTTGCCGAGATACAGCGCCTTGCTTTCGGCGAGCCCCGTTTCGTCGGTGGTCACGGTATCGACGACCGCTCCGGCCGCATAGCGGAGCGTGCCGTCCGGTGTGATGATGTCCTTGGCGGCAGTGATCTCATAGGCCGCGCCCGCAAGCCCATTGACTGCAAACACCGGCTGATAGATGCCGTCCGCCTCGGTGACAGACGAAAAGACCTCGCCGCTCTTACTGATCCGGATCACGCCTTTCTGCGCCGTGTTCGGCTTTGTGACCTCGACCACCGTAACGGCGTTTTCCTCCATGGCGTTGTCGGCAGTCACATCGAAATAGACCGGCTCGCTGTTCAGCGTGTAGCCGTAGGGTGCGGAAACCTCCACCAGCGAATAGCCCGTGCCGTATTCCAGCTTTTCGGGCGTGATAAGATAGCCGTCGCTGTTGGTATAAAAGGTGTCGATGGTGGTAACTGCGGGATAGGTGAAAGTCTGCGTGATGAGCGACCCGTCCGGGCGGTAGATCCGGAAGCCTGCACCCGCCAGCGGAATGACCTTGCCCGTTTCGGCATCCACCTTGACGATCTTGATATAACTCTCAAAATTGCGGTTGTTGGCAAGGTAGCGATAGGCGTGCCCGTCCTTGGCGATATACACATCGAAATCGGCAAGCAGCTCACGGCCGTCCCAGCCCTTGGTCTGATGCACCGTGTAGATGCCATAGGGTAACGCTTTTGTTTCGGCAAAGCCGTTTTCGTCGCAGGTCAGATAATCACGCTCGGATGCCTTGGCGCTGTCATAAGAGCCTGCGGCTTTCAAAAATACCGCAAATTCCGCTCCGGCCTCCGGCGTTTCAAGCTGGGTTTCGCCGTCGTCGGTGTGCTTGATGATGGCGATTCTACCCTTGATGATCTGCTCGGTCACATCGTTTGCGGTGGTGTTGTATTCCACGGTGTAGTTTTTTGCCTCTGCGCCGATGGGATAAACGGTGCTGTCCAGCAGGTAGCCCTCGGAGGGCGTGATCTCACGGATGGTCCAGTCATCCCCGCAGACATAATATTTCGTGGTGAATTGTCCGTTGGCATCGGTGGTGTAGGTGTCCACAAGCTGGTCGCCCTTATAGATGCCGTAAACGGCACCGGCAAGGGTGGCGTCGCCCTGCGGCATACCCGTTTCGGCGTCGCTCTTGGTGACGATGACATTCCACTTTTTCAGGATGTTCGTAAAGCTCTTGTTCGTGACGGCGTTCCATTCCACCGCCGCCGTCTGCTGTTCGGGGACGACATAGCGGATCGCCGTATCGACTTCTTCCAGCGTGTAGCCTGTGCCGATCAGCACATCGGAAAACACGGCTTTGCCCGTGTTGTCGGTCACGGCGTATTCATCTACCGCAAGCCCCGAAAGCGAAGTGCCGTAGAGGTAGAATTTCACGCCCTCGTTCAAGCCGTCCTCGGAGGTCTTGGTCACAATGAGGGTTCCTCGCTTCAAGGTGTTATTGAAATTGACCGTTGCCACCTGACCGCTGACAACGGTGACACGGCGCACCTCCTGCGGCTCGTATTTGTCGTAGCTCTGCTCGGTGACGGTGTAAACGCCGGGAGCAAGGTTGTCGATCTGAATGACACCGCCCGCACCCGTCGTGACGGTCTTGTTCACGCCGTTGCCGGTGATCGTAAAAGAAATGCCCTCGACCTTGCCGTCCTCACTTGTCTTGATGATCTTGGCGCCGCCGTAGGACACTTTCAGGTTAAGATAGGCTTTGACGGGATCGCTGATCGTGGCACTGTAAGTGACCACATCCTGCATTGTGCCGTCAGGGCCGTAATGCCCATCGCTCCATACCACGACACCCTTACGGGTATTGTTTTTGGTGGCGGAGATCGTCACCGTTTCCGCCGGGGCTGCTTCGGCAGTGATGGTCAGCGTATTGCCGCTGGTTGCAAAGGTGATCCCTGCCTGCTCGGAGGAAAAGGTGTAATCACTCAGCACACCGTTGGTATCGGTCAGCGTAGCCGCATAACGGCTTCCATCCCAGTTCAGTTCGACCGTTTGTGCCTTGCCGGTGCTTCGGGCCATGAAGCTGGGGACGATGGTGTGCTTCTTCACGCTGGCTTCCATGCTGTCATAATAAGCAGAGAAGCGGCTGTACAGCGGGTGGCTTGTCCGATAGACGGATTTCACGGCATCAGCATTGCCGGGGTCAATATGATTAAAATTGGCGTCCCGTTCCCCGACGACCGTTTCCCATACCAGCACCTGCGTTGCCATCATGTGTGCCAGTTTGTCGGCATCCGCATCATTCTGAGAACGCCAGCCAAGGGATAGATTCCCCTGATAGCCGTACTGCATGATCCGCCCAAGCAGAGTCTTGATGGTGTCAGCGTCGATGGTGCTGTTGCACTCGGAGGGATGGTCCTTCCAGTAATCTTCGCCGTAGCGAGCGTAGGTTCTTTCCAGCAGACGGGGTACCCCCGGTTCGATGCAGTAACAGGCCGGGCCGTTAAAGTCCCCGATGGTGTGCAGCGTCGTCATCCAAGTCTTTTCACCGGATGTCCAGCCGTTCATATAGTGGAGTTCGTCGTGCCCCCATGTGCCGCTGGTGTCCAAATTGGCATCTCCATCTCTGGGAAATGCCACAGAGTAGGACTTAGCGGTTTCCCCGGAGGACGATGCTGCAAAGGCAGTTACGCCGCTGCTCCAAATAGTAGTGGAGCAGATCAGCAGGGCTAACAACCCCGAAATGCTCCTTCGATAGAATGCTTTCATTTGTTTACCTCCTTGTTGACATGAAAAAAGCACCGCATTTCTGCGATGCTCCATTCAGTGTGTGAAATTATGCGTACCCGATATAGATCAGGTAACTGTTTGCTCCGACCGCTTCGTACCACACCCAGACATCCGTAATGGTTTCGGCTGCCGCATAGCGGTTCAGGCGGGAACAAATATCCCGTTCCAGATAGATGCGGTCTGCGGCGGCATCAATAGGATTATCCCAGCAATCCACCGCCGAACTTTCCAGCCGCAGTCCCACGCTTTCGGCATAGGCTTTGGCATAGTCGATCCAAGTTTGAATGTCAAACGCTGGCTCTGCGGGTCCTTCTGCGGCGGGCGGTTCGGGCTCCTGTGGCCGTGTTTCCGCAGGTTCTTCCGATGGTTCGGGTTCGGATGCTTTCGGCTGGGTAGTTTCCGTGGGAATGTTGACGGTCGGCGGCGTTTCCTCTTTGGCAGGTATTGAAACCTCCGATTTTGCTTCCACGATTTCGGTCGGTTCCGTACTCTCTGCGGGAATCTCTGTACTTTCCGAAACAGGAACCGTTCCTTGCTCCCGCGGCACGGTGTTTTGTGCAGGCTCAGTCGTGACCGTTTCCTGCGAAGGTGGTGCAGACACCACAAAGCGATCCGTATTTGCACAGCCCGAAAGAGAAAGTGCCAGCAGCGCTAAGACAGCGATGATCCTTGCGTTTTTCATATGCGCAAACCTCCTTTGCTCCTTCATTGTACGGATCACTGCCGGAAACTGCAAAGCTGCGAGAACTACCGCTGCCGTATTATCTCTTTTTTCGGGAAGTACAGGTAGTTTCGAGGGGGTGAGGTGTGGAGAGGGGGAACACGCCGACACAGCCGTACACACATCAAAAATGGGTATGGCTGCCCCTTGGTAGTGACTATCGTTCCATATCCCGCTGGCGCTCCCGCCTGCGGTACAATTCCAATGCCTTGACGATGGTATCTTCAATTTTCTGTGCGGGCGTCCCCGGAGCAAAATACTTGCTGATACGCTCTTTCGGCATTTTGAACTGCTCACGCTGGTTCGGCTTTTCCTCCTGCATAATGGAGAGGATGACCTCCTCCGTCAGCTTTCCGTCCCGGCTGAACTCTTTCATTTTGATAGCCTGTGCCAATGATGGCGTGCAGTCTTCGCACTCCATCGTGTCATATAGGCTCTGCTGCTGTTCTTTGGAGAGATAGGAAAGCTCCACGGCGGGACGGAAAGCGATCTTGCCGCTGTCCACCATGTCAAGCACCGATGGGATCAGCTCGGTCAGACGGATATACCGCTGAATTTGTGAACGGCTGTCCGGGCTGCTTGCAGCCAATTCCTCATTGGAACGGCTACCCTTTAACTTCGGCTCCAGTGGGGTCGAAGTTAAATCTGACCTTTGCCCTTGCCGTTTCATGGCTTCCAGCTTCATCTTGTAGGCGAATGCCTTTTCGGACGGCAAGATCGTTTCTCGCTGCAAATTGCTGTCCACCATGATGATCGTCGCTTCATCATCGGTGAGGTTGCGGACGATGCAGGGCATTTCGGTGATCCCCGCCAGCGTCGCCGCGCATTTTCGCCTATGACCGGCTACCATTTCATAGCCGCCGTCAGCCTTGGGGCGGACAAGGGCGGGTGCCAACACGCCATACAGCTTTACGCTGTCTACCATCTCCGCCATAGCCTCGTCCTGCTTGACCTTGAACGGATGGTTGGGAAAGTCGGAGATGTCGGCGGGGTTCAGCGTAACGACCTTTTCAAGCTGCGCTTCCGCACGGCTCTCGTCGGTGGAGAACAGGTCATCGAGCGGCGTCATCCCTAAATCTCTCGGTTTTGCGCTCAAGCTCCAACACCTCCTTCGTCAGCGATCGGTATGCGGCGGCGACCTTGCCGTTCTTGTCGTGGGAAAAGATGCTCTTGCCCCGGCCGCTGGTTTCTGCGGCTCGGACGGAAAAGGGAATTTCCGTTCCGAATACCCGGATCTTTTCGCCGTAGTGGGCACGCAGAGATGCGATGATCTCCTTGGCCTCGTTAGTGCGGCTGTCCACCATCGTGAACAGAATGCCGTCGATTTTCAGCTTCGGGTTGATCTGCCGCTTGACCTTTGCGATAGACTGCATCAGCAGGTCAAGTCCCTTCGCCGAGAGATACGACGGCTGGGACGGGATGATCACGCTGTCCGCTGCGGCCAGTGAGTTGATCGGCATCATACCGAGCGACGGCATACAGTCAATGAGGATATAGTCGTAATGGGATTTGACCGCATTGATATCTGTCTCTTATACACATCTCCGAGCCCACGAGACAAG
>OJRU01000171.1_pt1 | contig 8963 bp, 9 predicted proteins | sample 1599321 | NCBI WGS metagenome assembly OJRU01 (sample SAMN03922539, study PRJEB24848) | human gut metagenome | isolation source: stool sample | host: Homo sapiens | place: Germany | collected 2010-05 | reverse complement strand
GCTGGACGAGCAGCTCCGCAACGCGCCGACGGACACCGTCATCATCTCCACGCCGTTCGATGCCTACCGCGCCGTCCGCCTGCTGTATCAGTCACTGCCCATCAGCCGCATCTGCCGCACGAAGGACCTCGAGTGCTTCCATCTCGACGACTTTGTCGACGACGTCCGCGAGGGTATGCTGAAAAGCCGCTACCGCTGCTATCCCATTCTGGATGAAAACGACCGCGTCGTCGGCACGCTCTCCCGTTACCATCTGATCCGCCCAAAGCGCAAGCGTGTCGTGCTCGTCGATCACAACGAGGCGGCCCAGTCCGTGCCCGGCCTCGATCAGGCGGAAATTCTGGAGATCATCGATCATCACCGCCTTGCGGACATCCAGACGGGCAATCCCATCTATTTCCGCAACGAGCCGGTCGGCAGCACCACGACCATCATCGCCACGATGTATCAGGAAAAGGGCCTCATGCCCTCGGAAAAGCTCGCAGGCATGATGGCAGCCGCCATCGTCTCGGATACCGTCATGTTCAAGTCCCCCACCTGCACCCAGCGCGACCGCAGTATGGCCGAGCGCATGGCGCGCATCGCCAACGTCTCGCTCGAGGAGCTGGGCCAGCAGATCTTCTCCGCCTCGTGGTCGGATGACAAGACGCCGGAGGAGCTGCTGTTCACGGACTTCAAGGATTTCCACATCGCGGGCCACGATCTCGGCGTCGGCCAGATCACCTGCGTGAATTCCGCGCACATCCTCGAGCGCAAGCAGGAGTTCCTCGATATCATGCAGCAGACCATGCAGGAGCGGCACTACAGCCTGATGCTGCTCATGCTGACGGACGTGCTGCTTGAAGGCACGCAGCTCATCTACCTTGGCGACGAGGAGACGATCCAGCAGGCCTTCTCCAGCGAGGCCAAGAACAACGTCGTGTTTCTGCCGGGCGTCATGTCCCGTAAAAAGCAGATCATTCCCACGCTCTCCGCAATGTGGGGCTAAACCGCACCCGAACGAGGATCGCCGTGCCGCTCGGCAGGCTGTAAGGCGCAGAAGCATAAAAAAACCGGCAGGGGCCTTTTCGCCTCTGCCGCATTGTTTTCCGTATTTATTTGGGCCAGCCCGCGCAGAGCTTGGCATTGAGCTTGGAATAGATGCGCTCGCGGAACCACGGCTCCGACGAGGCCGCCACGGCCTCATCCAGACCGAACCAGCCCACGCGGCTGTTCTCATCCGGCTTGCAGCGGATGGGCAGCGCCGGGTCCGCCTCCAGCAGATACGTCACGTTCAGGTGCAGGTGTGACGGCACATAGTGCCCGCGCTTTTCGTGCCCGTCCACAGTCAGAATCTCCACGGAGAACAGCTCCGGGCTGACGGCGCGCACAGCGGAAAGCCCGCTCTCCTCCTGTGCCTCCCGCAGAGCGACAGCCAGAAGATCATGGTCGCCGTCGGCATGGCCGCCGAGCCAGGACCAGGAGTCATAGAGATTGTGATAGGCCATGAGCACACGGTCGCGCTCCGGGCTGACGATCCAGCCGGAGGCCGTCAGATGGGCCGAGCGGTTCTCCCGCGTCCACAGGTCCTCCCCCTGCCCGAGCCGCCGCAGCAGCTCCGCGCAGTCCGCCTCCTCCTGCTCGTTCCACGGGCGATAGGCCCGCAGCTGTTCCATGATCCGATCCATGCCGTTTCCTCCGCTTTCTTTCTGTTTTCTGTTTCTGATTTTACAGCGGCTTTGGCCCGCTGTCAACTCCCGAACGCACCTGCGCGGTCCAGCAGAACAAGAAGCCGGACGCTGTCCTCCGTCAGGTCCAGCACCCGCTCCTCTCCCGTTCCGCTGCGGCCGCGCAGGATGTCCGCCGCGATCAGCTTGTCCAGCACGGTGCGGTAATCGCCCTGCGGCACGTCGGAGAGCAGATGATAGCACACCGTCTCCGCCCGCTGCGGCTCGTCTGCGGTCTTTTTCAGGCCGTAGTGCTCCGCAAGAACAGCCGCCTCCGCAGCTGCCAGCCGTTTGAGATTTTCGTCGTCCAGCAGCCAGGTCGTCATGCGCGTGTTCGTGTGGAAGCTGTGCTCCAGGATCATCCCGGTCACGCCGAAGGCCGCCGTGAAGCGGATGACCCCGTAATAATCGGCGTTGTGCGCGCTGTTCCAGCGGACGCGCGTCTGCGCGGGCTGCAGCGTTCCCATCGTCTTATGGATGCACTCCGCCAGCTCGGCAGCCAGGCCGATCCCCTTCCCGCTGACCGGATAAAAGACGACGGGATAGTCCACGCTTTCGCAGACCCCGTTTCCCGCTGCGTTGCTGTGCAGGCTGAGGAACAGATCGCAGTCCTTCGCCGCCAGCGCGCGGGTATAGAGCGGCGGGTCGTCCTGCCGCGCGGCGCGCGTGCAGACCACGGTCACGCCGTAGGCCTCCAGCTCCTGCTGCAGCAGGCGCTGCAGCGTAAACATCCGGTCGCCCTCAAAGTAGCCGCACCGTGCGGGGCTTTGATTCTGGCCGGTCCCATGGCCGGCATCGAGACAAATTTTCATGCTGCATTGCTCCTTTCATGCTGTGTTCCGAAATAAAAGCTGATGACGACCGTAAACACGGTCAGAAATTCCTGCGCCGAGACACACCGCTGCAGCGCAAGCGCGGCAAAGACCCCCGTCAGCGTCACCGTGACGAGCGACTTGACCGTCAGCAAAGCGGATAACCGATCCTTCATGCCTTCCCCCCTTCCAGGCAGTCCATTCTGTGCGAGATCGCCGTGACCCGATCCTCCAGGACCGGGATGCGCTCTCCGAAGCCGTTGTGACGGTCCACTTTTTTCTCGAGCTGCTCGATCCGATAATTTGTCAGCCGGGCCGAGGTCAGGATCCCGCCGAGGGTGCCTGTCAGCGTTCCGGCCAGCGACAGCAGCGCGATGAGAACGTCTTGTTCCATGTTGCCGTATACCTCCTTTCACCCATACCGCGCAGCCGGTGAATTCTTAACGGAAAATGTTGTTTTTCCCTGCCGAAGTTGAAAAATTTTAATTCATGTGCTACACTGAATGCTGTCGAATGCAGAAACTTGCCGTCGCAGCCCGAAGCCGCGCGGCACGGAAAGGAGAGTCCGGATGAAGCAGCAGATCACCAAGCGCGCCATCACCGAGTCGTTCCGGGCACTTCTGGCCGTCAAGCCGCTGGACAAGATCACCGTCCGCGATATCGTCGAGGACTGCGGGCTGACGCGCAATACCTTTTATTACCATTACGAAGACGTCTACGATCTGCTGAGCGACGTGCTGGAGTCCGAGATCGAGCGGGCGCTGTCCGTCCCCGCAGGCGGGGCCTCCTGGGAGACCATGCTGCTCGATATGCTCAGCTTTCTCACCGATTCGCCGCAGATCGGCCGTCATATTTTCCAGTCGAAATGTCAGGACGCCATGCGCGTCTACCTCAGCAAGGTCATCTCCGAGCTGACGGACCGCTATATCGAGCAGAACGTCCGCGATCTGGACTACAGCCAGCAGGACCGCAAGCTCATCTGCGACATCTGCTGCCACGCCCTCTACGGCCTGCTGGAGGAATGGCTGACGGGCCGCTCCGACGTCGCGCTCGAGGCAGAGCTTCGCCGCGTCGCCCAGCTGTTCGAGGGCACGGTGCGCCATGCGCTGGAATTCAGCGCCGCTCATCCGCGCACCTGAATGCCATACAAATATCCCGGAGTGTATGGATTTTGCACATCGCTCCGGGAATGAATGATGACTAGCAGAGGCTGACCCGCTATGCTATAGGGGTGGTTTTTTGAGTCTCGCAGAACACAGGAGGAGATCAACATGCAGGCTCTGCTGCTCAATGGCAGCCCGCGCGGCGCTGCCAGCAATACGCTGCGACTTTCCCGCGCCTTTTTGCAGGGTACAGGCTGGCCGTTTGAGACGTTTTCTCTGACAGAAAACCGCATCGAGCCCTGCCGGGGCTGCATGGCCTGCTGGCGCAGCGGCGCCCCCTGCACGATTGCGGACGATTTCTCTGCTTTTGTCGGACAGTTCCGCCGGGCAGACGTGCTGATTGCGAGCTTCCCCCTGTATTATTTTGGTCTTCCCGCTCAGCTCAAAGCCCTGCTGGATCGGACGATCAGCCTGATGGAGCCATACCACGGCCAGACGCCGGAGGGCGGGCACTGCTCGTTCCAGACGCTGCGGGACCCGGCGCTGCGGCGCAAGAAGCTCGTCGTCATCTCCTCATGCGGCTATACGGAGGCCGCGCCCATGTATGAAGCGCTGCTGGCCCAGCTTGACCGGCTGTGCAGCGGCCGGAATTATACGCCCCTGTTTTTCCCGCAGGGCGAGCTGCTCCCGGTGGAAAAGCTGGACGGGCCGCGGGCCCGCCGTCTGCAGGCCTTCGAGGCGGCAGGCCGGGAATATGCCGAAACGGGAACGCTCTCGGAGCAGACGCTTGCCGGGGTGCAGCGGCCGATGGTCGATCCCCGTGTCTATGAAATTCTCGCCCGCGCGCAGTGGCGCGGCGGTGCGGAAAGGAACAAACAGCCATGAAGCAAAACGACAATCTGGTCAAGCTGGCCAAAATCACCAATACGGCCGCCTCGTTTCTGATCTTTCTGGCGGGCCTGATGCTGATCTTCCTGCCCAGCACGGAGGTCACATCCCTGCAGCGGACAGTGCTTGCCGTTTTATTTCTGCTTACCGGCGCCGCCAAAATGATCGGCTACTACTCCAACGATCTCTACCGCCTCGCCTTTCAGTTTGACTTTGCCATCGGCATCCTGTGCGCCCTGCTGGCAGGGCTTCTGGCCTTCCTGCCGCAGCGCGTTCTGCCGACACTTCCGGTGTTGCTGAGCGTCTATGTTATTCTGGATGCCCTGCTGAAGCTGCAGATCGCGATGGATGCCCGCCGCTTCGGCATGGAGAGCTGGATCGCCATTCTCTGTTCCTCCCTGCTGCTCGGCTTCGGCGGCCTGTTCGCCCTTTCGGCGCTGTATTCCAGCTTCCTCACGCCGTCCGTCGCCATTGGCATCGCGCTGGGGCTCGACGGTCTGCAGAATGCCTGGATCACCATGCACACGGTGCGCGTCCGCGCCCGCAAGAAAAATCTTTCCGAAAAGTTTGGACTGGAGAATCATGAAGAAGATTCTGATTGACGTATTCGGCAGCGACCATCCCGAGCAGCTGCTCGAGGGCTGCGCCCGCTGCACGCTGGAGGTCCCGGACGTCATGCTCGTCCTGCCCGGCGAGGAGGCCATGCTCCGTGCGGAGCTGGAAAAATATCCCTGCAATTGGGATGCGCTGGAATTCATGCCCGCATCCGAGATCATCACAAATCACGACGATCCCATCGATGCCGTCATGCACAAGCGCGACTCCACGCTCGTCAAGGGCATGCAGCGCCTGAAGCGCGACCCGGAGCTTGCCGGCATGCTCACCGCCGGGAGCACCGGCGCCGCCCTCGCGGGCGGCGTGGCCTATGCCGGGCGCGTCCGCGGCGTGCGCACGCCCGCGCTTGCCACATTCCTGCCGTCCGTCCCCGGCCGCAGGCTGTGCCTTGCCGACTGCGGCGCAAACGTGGACTGCAAGCCCGAGCGCATGGAGCAGTTCGCTTTGATGGCCACGGCTCTCATGCAGAGCTGCGGCGTGGAGGAGCCGCGCGTCGGTCTTCTGTCCGTCGGCGTGGAGGAGAGCAAGGGCAGCCACTTTATCCGCGAGGTCTATGATCTGCTTGAGCAGCTTCCCATTCGCTTCACCGGCATGATGGAGGCGCGCGACGCCCTGTCCGGCGAGTATGACGTCATCGTAGCCGAAGGCTTCTCCGGCAATGTGCTGCTGAAGACCGTCGAGGGCACGGGCCTGTTCACGGCCGCCCGGCTGCGCGCCAGCACCGATCCCGCCGTCCGCGCCGCGGGCGACACCATTGCCGCCGAGCTGGACTTTGCCTCAAACGGCGCGTCCATGCTGCTCGGCCTGCCAAAGCCCTTCCTGAAGGCGCACGGCAGCGCAAACGCAGCCACGATCCCAAACGCCGTCCGCCAGCTCCTGCAGCTGAGCGAGCTGGACTTTCCCGAGCGCCTGCAGGCCCTGCTCGCCCGCACGGCCGAGCTGCAAAAGACCTGAAAATACAGCAAAAGCCCGAGGCTTCCGCCCCGGGCTTTTTGCCCATCGGGGAACCCCTTCGGGCTTTCCCGACGATTGGATCACAGTCCGCTGCGCGCACGGATCATCCGCCGTTGGCAGACGATCCGCACACTGGCGGACTGAGCGGTATTTTCTCCGACGTACACGCCGCCGGAGAAAATGATCTCACTTTCTTCGCCGCCTGCGGGCGGCGAACTCTGCGAGGCTTTTAACGAAACGCCGAATGGCTCTTAGGCGAAAGGTGAAAGCAGAAGCCCGGGGCTTCTGCCCCGGGCTAAGACTGTCGAAAAACCTGCCCAGCCAAAAGTCTCGGAGGGAAGGATCGTGTGAAAGGAAACCGTCAGGGTGTCCTTTCGCGTTCCATAACCCGCCGCAGCGGCAGAATTGCAAAATCATGCTGCAAAAATTGATTTTGCAATTCTGAAAGCAGCTTGGCGAAAAAGGCCCGAAGGGACTTTTTTGACAAGCTGAGCCCGGGGCTTCCGCCCCGGGCTTTTGCTGTACCATATTGCTTTAGTTCGTCGTGATCTCTCCGGCCTTTTTGAGCGAGAGCTTCGTCACGGCCGGGCCGATAAGCTCATAGATGAGCGTGCCGCAGAGGATGACCGCACGGATCTGCGGGGCAAAATGCGGCACGATCTTACCGGCTGCCAGCGACAGACCGATGGCCACACCGGCTTGCGGCAGCAGGCACGGGCCAAGGTACTTTTTCACGTTCTTGTCACACTTGCACACGATGCCGCCAAGCGAAGCGCCGAAGGCCTTGCCGGCCACTCGCAGCACGATGTAGATCACGCCGATGAGGCCGACCGTCGGCAGCACAGACAGCTTGAGGTCCGCGCCGGACGCGACGAAGAACAGCAGGAAGATCGGCGGCGTCACACCGTCGCAGATGTCCATGATCTGCGTGACATCCGGAGAGAAGTTCGCCACGACCGCGCCCATGGCCATGCACAACAGCAGGGATGACAGATCAAACAGGGTAGCGATGCCGATGCCCGCAAACACAAACGCCACAATGAGTGACAGGCGGTTGCCAGCCTTCTTGAAGAAGCGCAGCGGCAGCAGGAAAATAAAGCCGAGTGCTGCCCCCACCACGAGTGCGCCACCGATCTCGCGCAGCGGCGACAGCAAAGACGCGCCGAACGATGCGCCGGCGTCCGTCAGGCCCTGCGCCACGGCGACGGCGAGCGAGAACAGGATAAGCGCCGTCGCATCGTCGATGGCGACGACGGACAGCAGCGTCTCCGTCACGGGGCCCTTCGCGCGGTACTGCTTGATGACCATGATGGTCGCAGCAGGAGCTGTGGCCGCCGCGATCGCGCCCAGCACAAGCGAGAACGGCAGCGGCTGTCTCGCGATCAGCAGGCCGAGCACCACAAATACGACCGCAAACAGCGATTCGAGGCACGCGATGACGATCGGCGCAACACCGACACGCTTGAAATAGGACATTTTGAACTCATTGCCGATGGAGAAAGCAATGAAGCCCAGCGCCACATCGGAAATGATATTGATCGTCGTGAGAAAATCCTCCGACAGCAGACCGAAGACGCTCGGCCCGATGAGAAGACCCGCCACAAGATAGCCTGTCACGTTCGGCAGATGCACATGCTTTGCCATGCGCCCGCAGAACATGCCCGCAAAGATCATGATGGCCAGGTCCAGCAGGGTATTGAGATTCATTGGTATTTGCCCAGTCCTTCCACATACGAGATCGGCACCGTGAAGAGGATGCCGCTGTCCGGCTGATCCAGTCCTCCCGTTACCTCATTGACGACGCGGCTGACCGTGCGCACCTTCTCACCGTCCAGCACCATAAAAATCATCTTGTTTTCCTTGTGCGCGGGGTTCATCAGCATCCGCAGGGAGCCGAGGAACCGAAGCTCGTCGTGCGCCTCGAGCTGCTGCGCCATGCCGCGGCTGTCCAGAATGGTCGCGCCGGGGATATGTTCCTTCTCCAGCGCCGTGAGAAGCTTATCCAGACATTCCAGCTTGTTCAGAACGATCACCAATAGCTGCATCATGTTCGCCTCCTGAAATTTTTCCGGACACTATCTTAGCACTGTCTCTCCGAAAAAACAACAGGAAATCACGGATTTTTTCGTTTTTTTACGCCGGAAACAGCTCATGCAGCGTCCGTTCCGTCAGCGCATCTGCCGCTGCGAAGTCCACATAGGGGCGGCACAGGGCCTCCAGCTCATCATGGATGCGCTTTGCCTCGCGCACATGCTCCGCTGCCTTCCGCAGGAGCGTTCCCGCCGTGTCCCGCGCAAAGTGCAGCGTGTCGCGCGCCGCGGGCGGCAGCGTGCCGTCCAGCTCCAGCGTACAGCAGCGCTCACCCGCATAGGGGAAGTCCGGACTGCTCGCCACAAAGGCCGCGCCCGCCCCCGGCACAAGCAGGTGCGCGGGCGCACCGTCCGGCTGCAGCGGCGTGTAGCAGACAAAGCACGTCTGCCCGAGCTGCAGGGCCTGTTCCAGCACGCGCTGCAGCAGAGCCGGGGCAAGGCCGTAGCTGTCCTCCAGCACATAGACCCGCCCGCACACAGCCGCAGCCGTCTCCGTGCAGAACGACAGCCCCTCCGGCGTTACGGCGCTGAGGAACCGCCGCCGGACCCTCCCCTGCCGCCCGGAGGGCCGAAGGGCCGTCAGCGCCAGGCAGCCCGCCAGCTCCTCGAGATCACGGCGGCAGCGCGGCTCCTCCCACATGGCCCGCGCCGGGTCCAGCAGGCGGTCCGCGGCGGCAAGGCACGCCGTCACGAGCGGATACTGCGCGGCGTTCTCCCGCTTCCGGCGGCGCAGCTCCGGCTCGACGCTGTCTCTTATACACATCTGACGCTGCCGACGACTCCTTACGTGTAGAT
>OJRU01000150.1_pt1 | contig 9539 bp, 8 predicted proteins | sample 1599321 | NCBI WGS metagenome assembly OJRU01 (sample SAMN03922539, study PRJEB24848) | human gut metagenome | isolation source: stool sample | host: Homo sapiens | place: Germany | collected 2010-05 | reverse complement strand
ACGAATTACAGGCACACATATAGAAATTGGCAATGCATGTGTTCCATAGAAGAAAACAAATATCTTCTTTTCGCTGGGTATAAATGGTTGGGATATGTCTAATTATCAGGCATAAGTTCTAATGATATGACGACATGAAGTAGTGAGACCTATGCGTATTCCCATTGCCAACAATGTATTTATACGAGTATGTGAATAGGTGTATTGCCATTCATACGTACGATTACGACAAACCCGAAGAAAAATCCATTAGAATGGCATTTCTTCGGGCTTTTGTTGTATGTCATAAAGCCAAATCCAAGAAAATCTTACGTGAGGTATGCGTGAGTTGTTAATCCGTTCTGCGCTAATTGCCGAGTTTTGCACTGATTAAACAAAAAAATGAAGTGCTAATGAAACAAGGCAACTTTGAAAATGAGGAGTTTATCCGTGTGGGTACCACCCTCTACAAGTTAGTGAACCAGCCCCGTCTGAACGGAGGCTATGTGAAGAAGCGCATCGTGTGGAACAACGAAACACTGCGGCAGGACTACGGCAAGGACTATCTCGCCACCGTGCCGAAGTACGACGGCTTCTGCACCGTCCCCGACCATGTGGACTACCGTCCCGTGGTGGACAAGTTCCTGAACCTCTACGAGCCGATAGGACACCGTCCGCAACAAGGCGAGTTTCCCTGTATCCGGTCATTGGTGCGCCATATCTTCGGTGAACAGTATGAATTGGGCATGGACTATCTTCAATTGCTCTACCTGCAACCCGTGCAGAAACTGCCTATCCTGCTGTTGGTATCAGAAGAACGCAACACGGGCAAGAGTACATTCCTGAACTTCCTGAAAGCTGTGTTTCAAAACAATGTCACTTTCAATACCAACGAGGACTTCCGCAGCCAGTTCAATTCCGACTGGGCAGGAAAACTGCTCATCGTGGTGGACGAGGTATTGCTCAACCGCAGGGAGGACAGCGAGCGGTTGAAGAACCTCAGCACCACACTTTCCTACAAGGTGGAAGCCAAAGGCAAAGACCGTGACGAGATAGCGTTCTTTGCCAAGTTCGTGCTATGCTCCAACAACGAGTATCTGCCTGTTATCATTGATGCAGGTGAAACACGCTATTGGGTGCGCAAGATAGACCGTCTGCAATCCGATGACACAGACTTCCTGCAAAAGCTGAAAGCTGAGATACCTGCCTTTCTGTATTACCTGCAATACAGACAACTTTCCACCGAAAAGGAAAGCCGTATGTGGTTTGCGCCCTCTTTGCTGCATACCGAAGCCTTGCAGAAGATTATCCGCAGCAACCGCAACCGATTGGAGATAGAGATGTGCGAACTTATCCTTGACATTATGGAAAGTGTCGGCACGGACACATTCTCGTTCTGCCACAACGACATTCTTCTTTTGCTGGTACATTCGCAGGTAAAGGTGGAGAAGCACCAAGTCAGAAAGGTATTGCAGGAATGTTGGAAACTTACTCCTGCCTCTAACGGGCTTACATATACCACTTACCAATTCAATTACAATCGGGAGTGCCGATATGAGCCGATAAAAAGAGTCGGTCGTTTCTACACCGTCACAAGGGAACAACTTGAATCCCTGTAATACTATTCTTTTTTTGTTGAATTGATGAATAATGATATAACCATACTGATAATAAACAGCATACACTCTCAACAAATTCTCAACAATCGAAAAGAAAAGTTGAGAGGGAAACAGCATCAGTTTGTTGGATTCTCTATTTGTGAGTGGTTTGTTGAGAAGATGTTGAGAATATAAAGCATTAACGTATAGGACAATACATATCTCATTCATCAAATCAACGTTTTTACAGTCATCATCAAATCCATAGAAATTATATCATGAACATCCAAGAAGCAAAACAAATCAAAATTGCGGACTATCTGCAAAGTTTGGGTTATTCGCCCGTAAAGCAACAGGGAAACTGCCTGTGGTATAAATCCCCGTTCCGTCAGGAAACGGAAGCCTCGTTCAAGGTGAACACCGACCGCAACCTGTGGTTCGATTATGGACTGGGAAGAGGTGGTAACATCATCGCACTTGCAGGGGTACTGTACGCATCCGACCATGTGCCTTATCTGCTTGGCAAGATAGCGGAACAGGCACCACACATCCGTCCCATATCTTTTCGCCAGCAGGCATCCGAACCGAGTTTCCAACATTTGGAGGTGGGCGAACTCACCCATCCGGCATTGCTCCGATACTTGCAGGAACGGGGCATAAACATCGCTTTGGCAAAGGCGCAATGTAAAGAGCTCCACTTCACCCATAACGGCAAGCCCTATTTCGCCATCGGTTTTCCGAATGTGGCGGGAGGATTTGAAGTGCGTAACCGTTTTTTCAAAGGCTGTGTCGCACCCAAAGACATCAGCCATATTCGGCAACAGGGAGAAGCGAGAGAGAAATGCCTTGTATTCGAGGGCATGATGGACTATCTTTCATTCCTCACGTTGCGGAAGAGGAACTGCTCGAACTTGCCCGACCTTGACAGGCAGGATTACGTCATCCTCAATTCGACCGCCAATGTTTCCAAAGCTATAGATGTGCTGCACGGGTATGGACGTATCCACTGCATGCTCGACAATGACGAGGCGGGAAGAAAGGCGTATCGGGAATTGGAAAGGAAGTTCGCCGGACGCATCCGCGACTTCTCCGACAACTACAAAGGGCATAAAGACCTGAACGATTACCTGCGTGGAATCCGGCAGAAATTAGCCGTTAGTCCACCGCCAAGAACTATCGTAAAACCCAAGAAGAAAGGGTTGGGATTATGACATCCCGAATGAGAAAAACGGGAGATGCCCGAAACTCATTCCTTAAGGATTGGGAGGTAGCAAGTTTGTGTTTCGGGTGTACCGAAACCGCTTGCCACCCACCATCCAAATTGCAGGAGGTGGCATCCCGTCGGTCTATACAGTTGAATCAGTAACCGAATTAAAAGGAATAAAATATGGAACAGACAAAGGAACACAAGGAACGCAACAAGGGAGGTCGCCCCAAGAAGGAAGCAACCGAGAAACTGAAATACCGTATCGCAGTGAAAATGACGGCAGCCGACTACTTCCGCCTGCTGACACGATCGCATGAGGCGGGCGTATCACCAAGCGAGTACATGAGGGAATGTTTCCGTAACGGTCATGTGAAAGAACGGCTGTCGGAGGAACATGCCGGATACATCCGCCAACTCTGCGGCATGGCTAACAATCTCAACCAGCTTGCGCGTAAGGCAAACGCCGGAGGCTTCCACGATGAACGGTGGGACTGCAAGGTGGCAGTGGCAAGGATTCATGAACTTATAACCAAGATAGGGATATGATGGCGAAAATCGTAAAAGGAAGCGACTTCAAGGGTGTGGTGGATTACATCATCGACAAGAAGAAGGATACGCAGATAGTAGCAAGCGAAGGCTTGTTTATGGAAAATCTGGAAACTATCGCCATGAGTTTCAATGCCCAGTCACGGATGAACGATAAGGTGACAAAACCTGTCGGACATATCGCGTTGAGTTTTTCCAAAGAGGATGAGTTACGGCTGACGAACCGTATCATGGCAGGCATCGCGCTTGAATATATGGAACGGATGGGAATCAAGAATACGCAGTTCTTCATCGCCCAGCATTTCGACAAGGAGCATCCGCACGTGCATATTGCTTTCAACCGCATAGACAACAACGGCAATACCATATCGGACAGGCACGAGCGTCTGCGCAGTACCCGCATCTGCAAGGAATTGACCTTGAAATACGGCTTGCATATGGCTGGCGGAAAGGACAATGTCAAACGCAACCGCCTGAAAGAGCCAGACAGGACGAAATATGCGCTTTACGACATCATCAAAATGGAAGTCGGCAGATGCGGCAACTGGAACGTGCTTATCGCCAACCTGAAACGGCAGGGAGTGGAAGTACATTTCAAGCATAAGGGGCAGACCAGCGAGGTGCAGGGTGTTGTATTCTCCATGAATGGTTACCATTTCAACGGCTCCAAAGTGGACAGGCGTTTCAGTTATTCCAAGATTGACGCGGCTTTGCAGCACAACAGATGCAGGGAACGTATGGGAATAACAGCCGGAATATATGAAACGGCTACACCAAGCGCACCGTCCGGCACGGCACAAAGCGAGTTGTTCAACGGCTCTTGGGGATTGCTAAAAAGCAGTGGCTCATCTTATAACGCTGCTGATGCGGAAGCCAATCAGGAAATGGTGGATATACTTCGCAGAAGGAAGAAAGTTAAGCGCAAGAGAGGTGTTGGGTTCTAATATTCTGTACTAATCCAATTCTCACGACACTTGCGCTCTATATTCATTCGGAGTGTAACCTACCTCTTTCTTGAACAGTCGGGTAAAATGTTGCGGGTACTGAAAGCCGAGATTATAGGCGATTTCATTAACGGTGTCGTCTGTAGATGCAAGTTCCGTCTTGGCTATTTCAATAGACTTGTCATGAATGAAATGTAGGGCGGTTGAACCTGTTTCTTTTTTCAATAAATCACTGAAATAGTTGGGCGAGAGGCAGAGCTTGTCTGCACAATACTGTACAGTGGGCAAGCCTATCCGTTTAGCAGCCCCATCATGGAAGTATTCGTCAAGCAACCGCTCAAATCTTGCGAGGATGTCTCGGTTTTGGTTGTCGCGTGTGATGAACTGGCGGTCATAGAAACGTGTGCAGTAATCAAGGAACGTCTTGATGCTGTCTGTGATGAGGTTCTTGCTGTGACGGTGTATCGGATGGTTCAATTCATATTGAATCTTGTGGAAGCAATCCATGATGATTTGCCGTTCTTCCACACTAAGGTGCAATGCCTCGTTTGTCTCGTAGGAAAAGAACGAATATTCACGCATTATCCGCCCGAGAGGTGTATTCCGCAGCAGGTCGGGATGGAACATAAGCAGGTAGCCATCTGGTTGGAACTGCATGCCGTCATCTTCCGCACCGAACACCTGTCCGGGCGCGATAAATATCAGTGTGCATAATTATTCCTAAGTCTGTGAAACCGGAACGCATGAAGCAGAATCTCGACATATTAGACTTCACCCTGTCGGCCGACGACATGGCACGGATAAAGACGCTGGATACCGACAAGCCTTTCTTTCTCGGCTCGCACGAAGATCCAGAAATCGTAAAATGGTTCATGCAGTACAAAAACGCCTGAACATCAACAACCATATTTCGATAGCCGCTATCGACTATATTAAGAAGTTATTCGTATATGCCTTTATTGTAATCCGTCATGTACTGAGTAAATGTTTTGCCTGTTTGCTGTTTGAAGAAGCGCATGAGATGGCTCGGATCAGAGAAATTGAAATCATCCGCCATTTCACTGACAGTGCGGTTGGAGAATAGCAATTCGTTCTTCAGTTCCTCAAGCAGACGTTGTTTTATCAAATGGGTAGCTGATACTCCGAATTGGGCTTTTACTGAGTTATTGAGTGTGATGCGACTGACATGAAGCATGTCTGCATATTCCTGCACCCGCTGGTGGGTGCGGATATTCTGTTCCAACAAGTCCTTGAACCGAAAAGCGAAATTGTTTTTAGCAATTTCAGCGGGCAAGCAATAGGCGGCAGCGTATGTACGATTGATAATCAGCAAAAGATAATATAGTAAGGAAACAATGATATTGTACGTATCGGACACTGGATTCATCAGCTCATACTTAATCTTTCCGAGCAGCCGCATATATTCCTTCATTTCGTCATGTGTGGCATTGATGTAAGGCGGCGTATCTGTCTGGTAACAATACAAAAGGCGAAAAACGAAGAACTTGTCGGCGATAAAAGTACGCATGAAATCTTCGCGGAATATAAGGAACGTGTAATCCAACGCCGTCTCATCTACATGCCACTCTTGTTGCTGATGGGGTGAAAGCAGGAGAACCATGCCGTCGCGCAGTTCAATCTTGCGGAAGTTCAGTAGCAAATATCCGTTTGCCTTACGGAAAAAGTAGAAGCTGAAGAAGTCTGTCTTAAACCGCTTGTTTTCTGTCAGCACAAGTCCGATGTCCTTGTTTATGGCAGTATTGATGTAAAAATCCACGCCGCAGCGTGTCTTGTTGAACGGTACGCTGACCAGTCGATCAGGGTTGATTATCTCGTCCATATCCTTGTCGTTTTTGCAAAGATAATAATTTCATTTATCAAAATGGCATAATTACCGTTTTTTCAGGCATAGATGTTTCGCCGGATTCTTCCGAACTTTGCACCCGTAATCAATAACAAGACATATAGTCATGAAAAAGACATCCACAGTACAATTGGTGCGCAATGCCACCTTGAAAATCAGGTATGCGGGACACACCATGCTAATTGACCCCGTTTTAGCCGACAAAGGCACTTTGATATCGGCCCTCGGTGTGAATAAAACACCGAGGGTACACCTCACCATTCCTATTCAGGATATTATCGGAGGCGTGGACATGGTGCTCCTGACCCACAATCACATCGACCATTACGAGCCGAGTGTCCCCACACATTTGCCCAAAGAAATTCCTTTCTACGTTCAGCCCCAGGACGCGGACGCCATCAGAAACGACGGATTTACAAATGTGATACCCATCGAAGAAATAAAAACAATAGACGGCATATCCATTTACCGCACGACCGGACATCATGGTTTCGGGCAGATCGGGCAGATGATGGGACCTGTATCAGGTTATGTGCTAAAAGCCGAGGGCTTCCCGACCGTTTATATAATGGGTGACTGCCGATGGGAAGCATGTATCCGAGACACCGTGGAACGGTTCAATCCTGACTATATCGTGGTAAACTCCGGAGGTGCAATCTTTCCCGAATTTTCCAAAACGGACGGTCCTATCATCCCCGACGAGAACGAAGTGATGCAGATACTTGACGAATTGCCTTCGCATATCAAGCTGATAGCCGTACACATGGATGCCATCGACCATTGCCAGACCACCCGTGCAATTCTGCGCAATGAGGCAACGCATCACGAAGCCGACATGAGCCGGCTGATTATCCCGGAGGACGGAGAAACAGTTGTGTTATGAGTGTCTGCATTAAATCCCTGATAAAAAACATGAACATAGTGGTAGGGTGCACTATAGGATGCCCTTACTGCTATGCCCGTAACAACTGCCGCCGTTTCCACATTACCGACGACTTTTCCGTGCCTGAATACATGGAACGAAAACTGCGCATCATCGATACGTCCCGTCCTCATGTGTGGCTCATGACAGGAATGAGCGATTTCTCCGATTGGAAGCCTGAATGGAACGCAGAAATTTTCGAGCGGATCAGCAGCAATCCCCAGCACGCCTATATCTTTCTGACGAAGCGCCCTGACAAAATCAGTTTCTCCTCTGACGACGAGAACGTATGGATGGGCGTGACCGTCACGCGCAGTTCCGAGAAAAGGAGGATTGATGATTTGAAAAAGAATATCAAAGCACGACACTACCATGTCACGTTTGAACCTCTCTTCGATGATATCGGCGAGATTGATTTCGAGGGAATTGACTGGATTGTCATAGGCACAGAGACCGGAAACCGAAAAGGAAAGTCATATTCGCGCCCCGAATGGGTGCTTAGCATTGCAGAACAGGCAAAGGCTCATGGCATACCGGTGTTCATGAAAGAGGATTTGCTGCCGATTATGGGCGACGAAAGAATGATTCAGGAATTGCCGGAACAATTTACCAGACGAATACAATGAATATGGATACAATAAAGGAAATAGATGTAAAGAGTGTAATGACCAAATCCTCTCTGCCGGTGGGAGGATATTCGGTCAACCCTTATGTAGGGTGTCCCCACGCCTGCAGGTATTGCTACGCATCGTTCATGAAACGGTTCACCGGGCACACCGAGCCGTGGGGTACGTTTTTAGATGTAAAAAACTGGAAGCCGATAACGAATCCTCATAAATACGACGGTGAACGTGTTGTAATAGGGTCTGTGACGGACGGTTACAATCCGTATGAAGAAGAATTCCACCGTACCCGAAGGCTGCTCGAAGAGCTGCGAGGAAGCGATGCCGAGATTATGATATGCACAAAGTCCGATCTTGTCCTTCGCGATCTCGACCTGTTGAAGAGTTTTCCCAAAGTGACTGTGTCATGGTCTGTCAATACGCTCGACGAGCAGTTCTGCGCAGATATGGACAACGCCGTAAGCATTGAACGCCGTCTGAAAGCGATGCGTCAGACATACGAGGCAGGTATCCGCACCGTATGCTTCGTCTCGCCCATATTCCCCAGAATAACAGACGTGAAGGCAATAATAGAGGAGGTAAAAGATTATGCTGATTTAATCTGGCTTGAAAACCTGAATTTACGCGGGCAGTTCAAAGGCGGGATAATGACGTATATCCGTGAGAAGTATCCTGACCTCATACCGCTTTACGAGGAAATTTACAATAAAAAAAGGCTTGAATACTGGCAGGCATTGGAGCAGGACATTTCAAATTACGCCAAGGAGCAGGGCTTCCCGTATCGTATAAACGATCTGCCATACGGACGCTCGGAAAAAGGCAAACCTGTCATCGTAAACTACTTCTACCACGAAAAAATACGATTGACAAAATGAGGCTATGCCGGACTGATGCAGAAAAGTTGTAGCGCGGATAAAAGCACCATGTATGTGGATAATATCCGGCAATCTTCTGAGCGTATGCGGGAGATGCTCAACACGCTGCTGGATTTCTTCCGTCTGGACAACGGCAAGGAGCAACCCAACCTTTCCCCTTGCAGGATTTCCGCAATCACGCATATTCTTGAAACGGAGTTCATGCCCATTGCCATGAACAAGGGGCTGACTTTGATAGTGGAGAGCCACACCGATGCGGTGGTTTTGACCGACAAGGAACGTATCCTGCAAATCGGCAACAACTTGTTGTCAAACGCCATCAAGTTCACGGATAACGGTAGTGTATCATTGGCAGCGGATTATGATAACGGTTTGCTGAAACTTATCGTTGAAGATACCGGTACGGGCATGACCGAAGATGAGCAACAACGAGTATTCGGTGCATTTGAACGTCTTTCAAATGCCGCCGCAAAAGACGGCTTCGGATTAGGATTGTCCATCGTGCAGCGTATTGTGGCGATGCTCGGTGGAACTATACGCTTGGAAAGCGAGAAAGGCAAAGGGAGCCGCTTCACGGTGGAAATTCCCATGCAGACAGCCGAGGAACTGCCGGAACAGACAATTCAAGCGCAAATGCGCCATAATCATATCTGCCATGATGTGATTGCCATCGACAATGACGAGGTACTTCTCCTTATGTTGAAAGAAATGTATGCCCATGAAGGGATGCACTGCGATACCTGTACCAATGTTTCGGTACTGATGGAGCTGATACGAAAAAAGGAATACAGCCTGCTTCTGACGGATCTGAATATGCCTGAGATAAGCGGTTTTGAACTGCTGGAACTGTTGCGCTCATCCAATGTAGGCAACTCGAAGAGTATTCCCATAGTCGTGACAACCGCTTCGGGCAGTTGCAGCAAGGAGGAACTTATAGGGCGTGGATTTGCCGGATGCCTGTTCAAGCCGTTCTCCATATCC
>OJRU01000145.1_pt1 | contig 9634 bp, 7 predicted proteins | sample 1599321 | NCBI WGS metagenome assembly OJRU01 (sample SAMN03922539, study PRJEB24848) | human gut metagenome | isolation source: stool sample | host: Homo sapiens | place: Germany | collected 2010-05 | reverse complement strand
GAGTCGTCGGCAGCGTCAGATGTGTATAAGAGACAGGTGCACGGCCTTGCGGATGACGGCTTCGTATTCGATCTGGTCGCAGGCGCGGAATCCGGCGATCCATTGGCTGTGGTTGCGTTTGCGGATACGCTCGGTGATGAGCGGCAGGGAGCGTTTCACATCGCCCACGACCGCCACGTCGGCCGGGATGATCTTGCCGATCTCCGCGGGGTCGATCTCCAGGTGGATCACCTTGGCATTGGCGCCGAAATGCGCGGGATTCCCCGTCACGCGGTCGTCGAAACGCATGCCCACGGCCACGAGCAGGTCGCACTCCTGATTCTTGATGTTGGGTCCGTAGTTGCCGTGCATGCCCAGCATGCCCACGTTTTGCGGATGGTCGGTCGGCAGGGCCGAGAGACCCAGCAGGGTCGAGGCGGCGGGCATGCCGCTCTTGTCGAGCAGCGCCCGCAGCTCGGCTTCGGCGTTGCCCAGGATGACGCCCTGACCCACCATGACCAGCGGACGGCGGGCCTGGTCGATCAGCCGTGCGGCTTCGGCGATGCGTTCCGCGTCGGGGGCGGGCGCGGGGAGGTAACTGCGGATCGAGGTGATTTTTTCGTAGCGGAACGGAGCTGTTCCGCATTGTGCGTCCTTGGTGATGTCGACCACGACGGGACCCGGACGGCCCGAGCGGGCGATGTAGAAGGCCTTGGCGATGGCCGCGGGAATGTCCTCGGTGCGCTTGACCTGGCAGTTCCATTTGGTGACGGCCTGCGTGATGCCGATGAAATTGGTCTCCTGAAAGGCGTCGGTGCCCAGCAGCGCGGAGCCGACCTGTCCGGTGACGAGCACCAGCGGCGTGGAGTCCATCAGCGCGTCGGCCAGCCCCGTCACGGTGTTCGTGGCGCCGGGACCCGAGGTCACCAGACAGACCCCCACGCGGCCGCTGACGCGGGCATAGCCCTGTGCGGCGTGCACGGCGCCCTGCTCGTGGCGCACGAGGATGTGGCGCAGGCGGTCGCGGTAGTCGTAAAGCGCGTCGTAGACGGGGATGATCGCGCCTCCGGGATAGCCGAAAACGGTTTCGACGCCCTCTTGGAGAAATGATTCGATCAGGGCCTTCGATCCCGTCATCGAGGGATCGGAGGCCGCGCGTCGCTCTTCGGGACGGAGTGTTTGAGAGGTATTCATTGCGGGTCCGTTTTTTATTCTTCGTTATCGTCGACGATACGTACGGCGCCTTTGTCGGCCGAGCTGACCAGCCGGGCATAGGCGCGCAGCGACGCCGGAACGCGGCGGTCGCGGCCGGCGGGGCGGAAGCGTTCCTGTGCGGCCATGCGGGCGGCGATCTCCGCGTCGTCGACCGCGAGGCGGATCGAGCGGCCGGGGATGTCGATCTCGATCTCATCGCCCGTGCGGACGACGGCGATCTCTCCGCCCGAGGCGGCTTCCGGCGAGACGTGGCCGATCGAAAGCCCCGAGGTTCCGCCCGAGAAACGCCCGTCGGTGATCAGCGCGCAGGCCTTGTCGAGGTGTTTCGACTTGAGGTACGACGTGGGGTAGAGCATCTCCTGCATGCCCGGGCCGCCCTTGGGGCCTTCGTAGCGGATGACGACCACTTCGCCCGGCTGCACCTCGTCGGCGAGAATGCCGTTCATGGCCTGCTCCTGCGATTCGTAAACGCGCGCCGGGCCGCGGAAGACGAACAGTTTTTCGTCCACGCCGGCGGTTTTGACGACGCAGCCCTGCCGGGCGATGTTGCCCGTCAGCACGGCCAGTCCGCCGTCGCGGAAATAGGCGTGCTCCACGTCGCGGATGCAGCCCGCCGTGCGATCGGTGTCGGGTTCTTCGTAGTAGGAGTGCTGTGCGCCCAGCTCGCGGCTGTAATGGCCTGCCGGGGCGCTGAGCGCGCGGCGTCGCGCGGCGTCGGCGGCTGCCGGGTTGAGAATGTCGCAGGCCGGGATCGCTTCGCCCAGCGTGCGCCCGTCGACGCGCAGGACCGAGGTGTCGAGCAGTCCGGCACGGTCGAGTTCGCCCAGAATGGCGAAGATGCCTCCGGCGCGGTTGACGTCCTGGATGTGGTAGTGCGAGTTGGGGGCGACCTTGCAGAGCACCGGGACCCGGCGCGAAAGGCGGTCGATGTCCTGCATCGTGAAATCGACGCCGGCCTCGTGGGCCACGGCCAGCAGGTGCAGGACCGTGTTGGTCGAGCCGCCCATGGCGATGTCTAACGACATGGCGTTTTCGAAGGCGGCCTTCGTGGCGATCGAACGCGGAAGCACCCGCTCGTCGCCCTCGAAGTAGTAACGTTCGGCATTGCGGACGATGAGCGCCGCAGCGTCCTCGAACAGCCGGCGGCGATTGACGTGGGTGGCGACGATCGTGCCGTTGCCCGGCAGCGAGAGACCCAGCGCCTCGGTCAGACAGTTCATCGAGTTGGCCGTGAACATGCCCGAGCACGATCCGCAGCCGGGGCAGGCGCAGCGCTCGATCTCGGCGATCTGCGCGTCGCTGCACGTCTCGTCGGCCCCCATCACCATGGCGTCGATCAGGTCGACGCTGCGGCCCTGAAATTTTCCGGCCTCCATCGGCCCGCCCGAGACGAAGACCGTCGGGATGTTGAGCCGCATGGCGGCCATCAGCATGCCGGGGGTGATCTTGTCGCAGTTCGAAATGCAGACCAGCGCGTCGATCTTGTGGGCGGAGGCCATGTACTCGACGCTGTCGGCGATGATCTCGCGCGAAGGCAGCGAGTAGAGCATGCCGTCGTGGCCCATGGCGATGCCGTCGTCGACGGCGATGGTGTTGAACTCCGCGGCGAAGCACCCGAGGGCTTCGATGCGCTGTTTGACATATTGTCCGATTTCGTGCAGGTGTACGTGCCCCGGCACGAGTTGGGTGAACGAATTGGCGATGCCGATGACCGGCCGGCCGAACTGTTCTTCGCGCATGCCGTTGGCGCGCCAGAGGCTTCTGGCTCCCGCCATCCGGCGGCCCGTCGTGGTGACGGCGCTTTTGAGTGTGTGTTTCATCTTTCCGTTTTCGTTTCAGTCTCCTGCCGGGTCCGGTCCTGTAACAAAAAAACCTTTCCCCGGTGGGAGAAAGGCTTTATTTTCAATCAACTATGCACACCACCTTTCTCCCGTTATCTCCGAAGGACGACGAGCAGCAGGGTAATGACGTGAATATTCGAATGATTCAGGGCGTTCATAGCCGGTTTTCCGTGTTTGTTCGTTTTCTGCGACAGTGCATCCGCGTGCAGGCCGGGTCTCCCCGTTATGCCGGATGCTTTCTGTCTGACTATGGCAAAGATATGAATATTGAATCAGTTGAACAAATAATTTCCTAAAAAAATTTAATATTGTAACAGTCCGGAAGCATATTCTTTCCTGAAGTTCGCAACTGTGCGTGACGGCTCGTGTTTGCTTACAATTTGAAACCGGTATTTTGGCCTCCGGATGCGGTTCCCGGGCGTTTTCTTCCCGCGGTCCGGCGGGTGTGGGCCGAAAGGCTTTCATTTTTATTTTCGAAATCTCTGTTGCGGCCTTTTTGCGCTGCTCCTATATAAATAAAAGGCCGTCTGCGCAACGGCGGGCCACTTACAAATTGTTACATGGATTTGGATTATTAAAATATTTGTTTTATATTTGCCGACGATGGTTACCAAACGGCATAACACGACGACAGGGCGAGGTTGCGGATTTATCGGCAATCCCGTAGGCTGTGTTTATACCGCTCTCTTCACGACCGCCACAACTGCCACGACGACTGCCACGACCCCCGTGGGGGTTCAGTAGTCAATATTCCGTCTGCATACCTGCGTGTGCACATCCCGGCCAAGGCTGCCGGAGCGGAAACAGAAAATCAGGCAAAGGTAGTTCAATTCATCAAAAAAATTGGTATGAAACATATTAAGGTTTTCGCGCCGGGAACGGTCGCGAATCTGGGGTGCGGTTTCGATGTGATGGGCCTTACGCTCGACGGCGTGGGCGACGTGCTGGAAGTGGGCGTTGCGGAAAATGCCGAAGGATTCGAAATCCGTAACCGCAGCGGGATGGAACTCCCCGGAAATGTCGAAGAAAACGTCATCACGCCCGCCGTACGGGCCTTGCTCGAAGCTTACGGCCGTCCGGTGCGGATCGAGGTGGAGATCCTCGAAAAGATCGCTCCCGGCAGCGGCATCGGGTCGAGCGCCGCCTCGTCGGCCGCCGCCGTCTACGGGGTCAACGAACTGCTGGGCCGCCCGTTCTCGGGCAAGCAGCTGGTGGAGTTCGCCATGATGGGCGAGGCGTTGCTGGGCGGCACGCCCCATGCCGACAATGTAGGTCCCGCGCTGTTGGGCGGCGTGGTGCTGGTCCGCGGCTACCGGCCGTTCGACATCGTGCGGCTGCCCGTGCCCGACAACTTTTTCTACGCCGTGGCGCATCCCGGCATCGTGGTCAGCACCCGGGAGGCGCGCGAGGCGCTTCCGAAGCGGATTCCCCTGTCGGATGCCGTTGCGCAGTGGGGCAACGTCGGCGGACTGGTCGCCGGGTTCGCGCTGCGCGACGTGGCGCTGATCGGCCGTTCGATGCACGACGTCGTGGCGGAGCCGTACCGCAAGGGATTCATCCCCGGGTACGACGCGCTGAAGGAGCAGGTGCTGGCCGGAGGCGCGCTGGCCATGAACATCGCCGGATCGGGACCCTCGGTTTTCGCGCTGGCCTCCAATTACGAGGCTGCCGTGCGGATCTCCGGGGAGATGAAGCGGCATTTCGAAGGGTTGGGAATCGGTTGTAATAGCTATGCGGGCCGCGTGTCGAATGCCGGGGCGCGGGTTGTCGAATAACAAAAGCGAAGGACGATGAATTATTACAGTACGAGAGATCGGGAACGGGCGCACGGCTGTTCGCTGCGCGAGGCCGCGATGATGGGGCTGGCCCCCGACGGGGGGCTGTTCGTCCCCGAACGGATTCCGCAGGCCGACATGGCCCTTGCGGAGCGTCTGGCCAGCGAATCCTACGCCGCGTTGGCGGGTTATCTGGCGGGGTTGTTCTTCGGCGGCGATTTCGATTCGCAGGCCGTGCAGCGTGAACTGGACGGCCTTTACGACTTCCCCGTGCCCCTGCGCGTGGTCGGTCGGGGACGCTATACGCTGGAACTGTTCCACGGTCCGACCTGCGCCTTCAAGGATTTCGGCGCCGGGTTCATGGGCCGGATGACAGGCCTGCTGGGCGCCGCCGATGAAAAACTGGTGATTCTCACGGCCACCTCGGGCGATACGGGCAGCGCCGTGGCGCACGGGTTTCACAATGTGCCGGGCGTCGAGGTCGTGGTGCTCTATCCCGAAGGGAAGATCAGCCGCCTGCAGGAGTGCCAGATGACCGCCCTGGGCGGCAACATCCATCCGCTGCGCGTCGCCGGAACGTTCGACGATTGCCAGCGGCTCGTGAAGGAGCTGTTCGCCGACGCCCCGTTCCGCAAGCGGCGGCGGGTGACGTCGGCCAATTCGATCAACCTGCTGCGCTGGATTCCGCAGGCGTTCTACTATTTCTACGGTTATTGCCAGTGGCGGCAGGCCACGGGCGGCGACCGTCCTGTCGTCGTCGTGCCGAGCGGCAATTACGGAAACCTCGCCGCCGGAATGCTGGCCCGGCGCATGGGACTGCCCCTCGGGGGCTTCGTCGCCGCCTCGAACGTCAACGATGTCGTGCCCGAGTTCATCCGCACGGGCGTCTACCGCCCGAGGCCGTCGGTGCGGACTCCGGCCAATGCGATGGATGTCGGCGCACCGAGCAATTTCGAACGGATGCTGTGGCTCTGCGACGGCGATCCGGAGATGCTGCGCGCCGAACTGGAGGGATTCCGCTGCGACGATGCCTCGATCCGCCGCACGATCGACGAGCTGTATGAGCGCCACGGCTATTTCTCCGATCCGCACAGCGCCGTCGGCTATGCGGCCTCGGCGGCCGTGGACAAGCCGGGTTTTTACCTCTCCACGGCGCATCCCGCCAAGTTCGGAGAGGTCATCGAATCGGTGACCGGATCGCGGGTGCCGCTTCCGGAGCGGCTCGAACGGCTGACGCGGCGGCCGCAATTCTCCGAACCGCTGGCGGTCGATCTTGCCGCCCTCGAAGAGTTCGTGGCGAACGTCTGAATGTGAGAATCCTCCGCCCGATCGGGCGGAGGATTCTTTCTTTTGTTGTGTTTTCGGTTGTGTTTTTGGTTGCTTTTGTTTATATTTGTTGCGGAAAAGCAAATAAATCCGATACTAACGTAAAAAAAACTTCCGATGAACCTCAAACGTCTGCTCCCTTTGCTGATCGTTCCGCTGCTGCTGACGGCCTGCCCGTCGGGCGCCAACCGGACGAAAAACGGTCCCGATCTGCGTAACCTGCCGCGCGAAATCCGCTCGGGCGAACAAGGTCCGTTCCACGTGCAGGGCATTGCCGTCGATCTCGAACGCGGCTACATCTATTTCTCCTTCACGACCAAACTGCTGAAGATGGACTTCGAAGGCAATCTGATAGGCAGCGTGGACGGCATGACGGGCCATCTGGGCTGCCTGACGATGAATCCAGCCGACGGCCGCGTTTACGGCTCGCTGGAATACAAGGACGATGCGATCGGCAAGGGCATCCGCCGGACGCTCGACGCCGGGCAGGTGGCGCCTGAAGACGAAAAGGACCGGACGGGATTCTACGTCGCCATTTTCGACGTGGACCGCATCACGCGTCCGGACATGGATGCCGAAAAGGATCGTGTGATGACCACGGTCTATATCAAGGAGGCCGTCGACGACTATTTCGCAACGGCGGAGAACGGCGGACGGACGGTCGAGCACCGGTTCGGCTGTTCGGGCATCGACGGCGTGACCTTCGCGCCCCGGTTCGGAGCGAAGGAGGGCGGCGATTATCTCTATGTGGCCTACGGCGTTTACGGCGACACCCTGCGCACGGACAACGATTACCAGGTGCTGCTCGCCTACGACACGAAGGGCTGGAAGCGTTTCGAGCAGCCGCTCTCGCAGGGAAGTCTGCATAAAAGCGGCCCTGCGGCGCCCGATCACAAGTATTTCGTCCGCACGGGCAACACCTCGTGGGGAATTCAGAACCTGGCCTATGATCCCGCGTCGGGAAACTGCTATGCCGCGGTTTACAAAGGTAAAAAATCTCAATACCCCAATTATTCGCTCTTTGTGATCGACGGCGGTAAACCGGCTCGCAGGGAGCTTTTGCAGGGATTCGATACGCCCACCGAGGGCGAGGTGCTCTCGCTGGTTCCCGCCGGGAAATCGGCCGGCGGCATCTACGGCTGGGATTTCAAATGGGGAACGACGGGACTGTGTCCGCTCGGCGGCGGCTATTTCTACATTTCGCAGAACGCCCGTTCGAAGGAGACCAAACAGCAGAGCAGCACCGTTCGCCTCTATCGGTGGACCGGCGATGCGGATGCCCCCTTCCGGCCGGTCGAATAGCCCCTCTCCGGTTGTGCCATGCGCCCGGCCGCTCCTGCGAGCGGCCGGGCGTCTTCTTGTCGGCTGCATGAGGGGCAGCCAGCGAATGCTGCGGGGTAAGCCTGCATGTTGCCGGGTTATCCCCGGCTTTCCATGCTGTCGACCGACGGGTTGACCATCACCACGTCCTGTTCCAGCTGCCGTTCTGTGGGCGTCCCGTCCCCGATTGCAGGTGTGATCGGACCTCCGTCGTTGAGAATGTCGTCGGGGGTGACTTGCGTTACGGTGATTTCCTGCGTCGGTTCCGGCTGCCGGGCGGCGGTTTGTTCCGCCCCTGTTCTATCGGTATGTTTCATGGCTCCCTTTTTGGACGGGAGCCTTGCAAAGGCCATACCGTTTCCGGTGATGGCGGGCGCCTTTACGGTTCCGGGTTCCCGAAGTCGAACCGCAGCTGCACGCACTCCGGGCAGGCCTCCGGCGAGTTGCCGACCGTAAGGCCGATCAGCCGGATTTTACGCCCGTGGAAATCCGCCGCGGCCAGCAGTTCTTCCGACACGCGCCGGAGGGTCTCTGCCGAATCGACGGGCGTGAATAGGGTTTTCGACCGGGTTATCTGCCGGAAGTTGTCGAACTTGAGCTTCAGGACGACGGTCTTGCCCCGAAATTCATGCCGCATCACCCGGTTCCAGACCTCCTCGCGCACGGCCGACAGTTCGAGCCGCAGCCGTTCCCGGTCGTCCGTGTCTTCGGCAAAGGTCGTTTCGGCTCCGAGCGACTTGCGGACCCGGTTCGGCGTGACCTCCCGTTCGTCGATGCCCCGGGCATAGCCGTAATAGCTGTGTCCGGCCTTCCCGAACTGCTGCACGAGTGCCGCTTCGTTCCAGAGCCGCAGGTCGGCTCCCGTACGGATGCCGAGGCGGTGCATCTTTTCGGCCGTCACTTCGCCGATGCCGAAAAAGCGTTCGACGGGCAGTCCGGCTACGAACTCCTCGATCCGCTCCGGCGGGATCGTGAACAGTCCGTCGGGTTTCCGATAGTCGGAGGCGATCTTTGCCAGCATCTTGTTGACCGAGATTCCGGCCGAGGCCGTCAGTCCGGTTTCGGCGAGGATGCGGGCTTTGATTTCGCGGGCGACCAGCGTCGCCGAACGGACGTGGCTCACGTCGAGAAACGCTTCGTCGAGCGAGAGAGGCTCCACGAGTTCGGTGTATTCGCCGAAGATGGCGCGGATCTGTCGGGAAACGGCTTTGTAGACATCGAACCGTGCCGGAACGAAGATCAGTTCCGGACACAGCCGCTTCGCCAGCACGGACGAGAGGGCCGAATGAACCCCATAGGGGCGGGCTTCGTAGCTTGCCGTGGCGACGACCCCGCGCGGTCCGTCATATCCGACGGCGATCGGACGGCCCCGGTATTCGGGACGGTCGCGCTGCTCTACGGATGCGTAAAAAGCATCCATGTCGATATGGATAATCTTGCGTTGGGACATCGGGCGTTTGTCGGACGGACGCAAAGATAATGCAAATTATTTCTTTTTTGCCGGTCGAATCCGGCGTTTCATACCGGCAGGTTGAGGCCCGGTTGGCTGCCGGCGCGTATTGGCGGTTGAAAATCTCTTCCGGATTGAGGGAATGCGAACGGATTGCGTATCTTTGTCCTTGTTTATATATCCGATGAAAAATGGCAGATGATTATTTAGGCCGAAAAATGGAAGAGTACCTGGCCCGTTCGGCATCCGGCCAGGCCAGTCGCCGGCCGCTGGTAACATTGAGCCGGCTGTTGCTGAAAAACCGCAGCCATCGCGGCTACGATCCCCGCTTCATCGTGCGCGAAGACCAGCTTCGCCGCATTATCGGGGTCAATACCCGCATCCCCTCGGCGCGGAATCAGCAGGTCCTGCGATTCCGGCCCGTCCTGGCGGACGAAGCGCCCGGGGTCTTGGCCGAAATCCGCCTCGGAGGGGCCTTGCCCGAGCTTCATTTACCGCTTCCGGGAACCGGGCCGAACGCTTTCATCATCGTCTGCTCGACGGTTCCGGAAGATCGTTATGTCGATATTGATTTGGGTATTTCGGTTCAGAGCATGCTGCTCCAGGCGGCTGAAATCGGACTGAACGGCATCTGTATCGGCGCGTTTGACAAAGAGCGGATCCGGCAGAAATTCCATCTGGAGTCCGAGCCGCTGCTGATCCTGGCCTGTCTCTTATACACATCTCCG
>OJRU01000095.1_pt1 | contig 10996 bp, 10 predicted proteins | sample 1599321 | NCBI WGS metagenome assembly OJRU01 (sample SAMN03922539, study PRJEB24848) | human gut metagenome | isolation source: stool sample | host: Homo sapiens | place: Germany | collected 2010-05 | reverse complement strand
TCTAACTATGTAGATATTGAAAACGGCGATGAATATTGGATTTCTGGCTTGAAAAAGAGAGAGAGCAATCGTCATTGGGACGGTTATGGGAAAATTATGATTGACCGCAGAGCTGTTAATGAATATCTTACTCTGATTGGAGAGAAAGAATTGCCCCTAAATTTATTTGAAATAATTGACATTGAAGACAGATTCCCAGTTAAAAGAGTAAATAAACTTTTGAACGTCAAAGAATAAAATTTTAGTATGCAGAACTCAATAACAATTAAATAATTGCTACTCTTAAAGTAATATCACTGAGCAGGAAATCCGTAAAAAGGTCTTCCTGCTTTTCTTATGCATAAATCTTTAAATAGAAAATCATTTTTAGTCCGCTTCGATTATACTCACGACTTAATTACTTCTTGATATGTTCAAATGAAATGTAATATTTTTTCAGGCGTTCTAAGTGAAATGCAATCAAAATAAAAAAAGGAGGATCAAGCTATATGAAAGAGTATAATTGTTCTTATACAACACGAATAGGAAAAACAACTTTTATTGTAAATGTGAAACAATCAGAAACTGCCCAAAAGCCTTTGAATACAGTGTTTCAAGAGATTTGTAAGCACGAAGTATTGGAAGATTGTTCGGCGGATAAATCATCAATTTTAGAAAACCATAAAAAATCATCTTGACAAAGTCAATCCTGAAGGAACGGGATACCGAGCTAAAACACGCTTTGCCCGCTTCTACAATTTACCGGAGCTGATGGCGATGTACCTTAGGCATTCACCTGCAGAACAATGCGGTAAAAGGGAAGGGCTACGGAACGCAGGCAGAGCGTCTGGCGCTTCGGTTTGTCTTTGACGAGCTGGGCATGACCACGGTCCTTGCGGATGCCATCCGGGAAAATACCAGAAGCCAGCATGTGCTGAAGAAGGGGGGATTCCGCGTTGTAGGCGAAGATGAAATCTTTCGGTATTATTGTATTGACCGATAAATTCGGCCCGGCGGGAAGATCGCCGCTTTTTTACCTGCCCCCTTCCAATCTCGGTCCTTTCGCGATATAATATCACTTCATGAAAAAAACGAAGATACAGGGAGCCGGAAAAATGCAGTTGCGGGAATATCGCCCGGCTGACTGCCAGCGGCTAGAGATGCTGTTCCTTGCGGCAGACGAACGCGGCGTGGGTCTTGGCAGGCAGATGCTGGAATGTGCCGTGCGGCATTACGGCGTCCGGAAGCTGACGGTCAACGCGCAGACGGTCGGCTTTTATGAGCACACGGACCTTTCCACCTGAAAGCGGACGGAATGGATGAAGCGGGCGAGCGATTCCCGCTGCTGTATATGAGAAGAAACCGGAGTGAAAAACATGATCGATAAGATGCTGATCCGTGGAGCAAAGGTCCACAACCTGAAAAATATTGACGTCGATATTCCACTTGGAAAAATCGTCGGGATCGCAGGCGTGTCCGGGTCCGGCAAGTCTTCGCTGGCGCTGGGCGTGCTGTATGCCGAAGGCTCGCGCCGCTATCTCGAGGCCCTGTCCACCTATACCCGCCGCCGCATGACGCAGGCATCGCGGGCCAGCGTGGACGAGGTGCTGTATGTACCTGCCGCGCTGGCCCTGCACCAGCGCCCCGGCGTGCCGGGCATCCGCAGCACGTTCGGCACGGGAACGGAGCTTCTGAACAGTCTGCGCCTGATGTATTCCCGCCTTGCCAGCCACCGCTGCCCGAATGGCCATTATCTGGCCCCTTCGCTGCTCGTCGCGGCCGGGAAGGAGCTCGTCTGCCCGGCGTGCGGCGTGCATTTTTATGCTCCGTCTGCCGAGGAGCTGGCATTCAACTCGCAGGGCGCGTGCCAGAAGTGCGGCGGCACGGGCATGGTGCACACCGTCGATATGGCGACGCTTGTGCCGGATGAGTCCCTGACCATCGACGAGGGTGCGGTTGCCCCGTGGAACAGCCTGATGTGGTCCCTGATGACGGATATCTGCCGCGAGATGGGCGTGCGCACGGATGTACCGTTCCGCGAACTGACAGAGCGGGAGAAGGACATCGTGTTCCACGGCCCGGCGGAGAAAAAGCACATTTTCTATCACAATAAGAATACCGGGCAGGCCGGTGATCTGGATTTTACCTACTTCAACGCCGTTTACACCGTAGAAAATGCTCTTTCCAAGGTCAATGACGAAAAGGGCATGAAGCGAGTGGAAAAGTTTTTGAAAGAGGATGTCTGCCCGGATTGTCACGGCACGCGCCTGTCGAGCGCGGCCCGCGCGCCGAGGCTGCGGGGTATTTCTCTGGATGAGGCCTGTACCATGTCGCTGACACAGCTCGTTGAGTGGGTAAAGAGTGTGCCTTCCGGCCTGCCGGAGGAGATGCGCCCAATGGCTGAGAGTATTTGCGAAGCATTCCAAAGCACGGCCAAGCGCCTGATGGATCTCGGACTGGGCTATCTGACGCTGGACCGCTCGGCGTCGACGCTCTCGACCGGTGAGCGCCAGCGGATGCAGCTGGCCCGCGCAGTGCGCAACCGCACGACCGGCGTCCTATATGTGCTTGACGAGCCGTCCATCGGCCTGCACCCGTCGAATATCGTGGGCCTGACCGGTGTGATGCACGATCTGGTCGCCGACGGCAACTCCGTCATTCTGGTCGACCACGACACGCAGATCCTGAAAGAAGCCGACTGGATCGTCGAGATGGGCCCGGAGGCGGGCGCTAAGGGCGGCTATGTCATCGCACAGGGGGCGATCCCTGCAATCGAGGCCAACTCCGCCTCTCAGATCGGACCTTTTCTTGCCGGAACGGCAGAGACAAAGCTGCGCTGCTGTACTGAAAAAGAGACGCTTTTTGCAAACGGGACGATCCATCTTTCCACCGATTCCATCCATACCGTCAAGCCGCTGGAGGTGGATATCCCCAAGGGGCGCCTCACCGTCGTGACCGGCGTGTCCGGCTCCGGCAAGACGACCATGGTGCTCGAGAGCCTGATCCCCGCGCTGGAGGCAACCATCGCTGGCAGTGCACTGCCAGCGCATATCCGCACCGTTTCGGCCGACGGCATCGCGCATGTCAAGCTCATCGACGCGACGCCGATCGGCATCAACGTCCGCTCGACGGTCGCGACCTATGCGGGCGCGCATGACGAGCTGCGCAAGCTCTATGCCAAATCTCCGGACGCGAAGGCGCGCGGCTATAAGGCAGGCGATTTCTCCTACAATACCGGCTCCCTGCGTTGCCCCGGCTGCGACGGCACCGGCATCGTCAGTCTGGACGTGCAGTTCCTGCCGGATGTGGACATTCCCTGTCCGGACTGCCATGGCTCACGCTATGCCAGAGCGGCCGACGCGGTCCGCCTGACGAACGGCGCGGGGGAGAGTGCTTCGCTTCCGGAGCTGATGGATATGGACGTGAATTCCGCGCTGGAATTCTGCCGGGACCGGAAGACCGTCAGCCAGCGACTGGCCGTTCTCCGGCAGCTGGGCCTCGGCTACCTGACGCTGGGCGAGGAAACGCCGAGCCTGTCCGGCGGCGAGGCACAGCGGCTCAAGCTCGCCAGCGAGATCGGCAGGACGCAGACGGACTCCGTCTTTGTGTTTGACGAACCGTCCATCGGCCTGCATCCGCTGGATGTTCGCGTGCTGCTCGGTGTTTTTCGGGCGCTGCTGGACAACGGCGCGACCGTCATCGTCATCGAGCATGACCTTGACGTGATCCGAAACGCCGACTATGTCATCGATATGGGCCCCGGCGGCGGAGACGCGGGCGGCCGGATCGTCGCCAGCGGCACACCGCAGGAGATCCGGGAAAATCAGGCCAGCATCACGGGGCGGTATCTCTGACCGCGTTTCCCCGTCTTCAGGCGCTCCGGACCGGAAATGAACGGACCAAATTGGCGCGCCGGTTGAAAAAACGGTCGAACTATGCTATACTCTTTTTATCTTTGTTCAAAAGCAGGGTGACTTTTTTGAAGATCAATGTCCTTTCCTATCTGGAGGCTTCCGCAGCGCGTGTCCCCGACCGGGTCTGCTGGGCAGATGCCGCGTCTGCCTTGACCTACCGCGAGGCGTGGACGGCAGTATGCGATATGGGAGCGGCTCTCTCTGAGCGGCTTTCAGTTGTCAATGCGCCCGTCTGTGTGCTGCTTCGCCATGACGTGACGGACCTTCTGGCATTTTTCTCCATCGTATACAGCGGAAATTTCTATGTTCCCATCGATCCGGCGCTCCCGGCTGTCAGGCTCCGGAGCATGCTGGAGACGCTGTGCCCTGCGGCCATTCTGACCGCCGGGAACGATATTGATGCGGGGCTGACGAAGGACATCCCGGTCATTTCCCAGCAGGCACTGCGCGCGGAAGCGCCTATCCCATCCGCCGCGGCGCCGTGGAAGCAGCGTAAGGATACCGATCTTTTATACGTTATTTTCACCTCCGGTTCTACCGGCGAGCCGAAGGGCGTTTCCATCTGTCACCGCTCGGTGATCGACATGGTGGAGCAGTTTATGCGTGCCTTCGACTTTGCCGACGGTACCGTTTGGGGCAATCAGGCACCGTTTGACTTTGATGTCTCTGTCAAGGATATCTTCCTCTCGCTTCGTGTCGGCGGGCGGCTTGAGATCCTGGAGAAGAAGCTGTTTTCCTTCCCAAAGCTGCTTCTCGAGCGTCTCAATGGACGCAGTGTGGACACGATCATCTGGGCGGTGCCCGCCCTGAAGATCCTTGCCCGCCTTCATGCCTTCCAGACGCTGCGCCCGCAGTATCTGAAAAATATCATGTTCTCGGGTGAGGTCATGCCGCCAAAGACGCTGCAGTATTGGATGCAGGCCGTCCCGCAGGCGCGGTTCGTGAACCTCTATGGCCCGACGGAGATCACCTGCAACTGTACTTACCATATTGTGCAGAGCGCGGACGAGGTGCTGCAGGAGGTCCCGATCGGCAGGCCGTTTGCCAACTGCGATGTATTCCTGCTCGACAGCGGCGAGCCTGTCCGGGAGGAAGGGCGGACCGGCGAGATCTGCGTGACGGGAAGCTGCCTGTCGCTGGGCTACTACAATCGTCCGCAGCTCTCTGCCCAAGTCTTTGTGCAGAATCCGCTGAATTCCCGGTTCCGTGAGCCGATGTACCGCACGGGCGACCTCGGCGTGTGGAAAAACGGGTCCCTGCTCTTTGCGGGAAGGAAGGACACGCAGATCAAATTCATGGGACATCGTATCGAGATGTCCGAGATCGAGCTGTGCGCCAACGCCGCCGAGGGCGTGGAGGCATCCGCCTGCGTTTTCAGCGACGAGCGCCTGACGCTGTTTTATACGGGCGAGGCAGAGGAAAAGGCCTTGCTTGCCCGCCTGCGGGACAGGCTCCCCAAATATATGCTTCCGAGCGCTTGCCGCCGGCTGGAGCACTTTCCCCAAAATCGCACGGGAAAGATCGACCGGCGGGCGCTGCTGATTTTGTCGAAAGAGGATTGATACCATGAACGAGCTTTATCAAGTGTTGGACGGACTTCATCTGAATGTTGATTTTCACAACGAAAAGCGGCTCATCGACGACGGCCTTTTGGAGTCGTTGGATATCGTGATGCTGGTCGATGAGCTGATGTGTCATTATGATATTGAGATCTCCGTGGAGGATCTGATCCCCGAGAATTTCAACTCCGCCGAGGCGATCTATGCTCTGGTGCAGAGGCTGAAGGACGAGGAGTAAGCCATGCCGATCACGGGTCTGAGCTTTTTGCTCTTTGCGCTCGCGGCGGTCATGCTGTACTATCTGTTCCCGAAGCGGCTGCGGCAATATGTCCTTCTGGCGGCGAGCATCCTGTTTTATCTGACCTACGGTGTTCGGATGGCAGGTTATCTCGCCGCGACGATCCTGCTTACCTATCTTTTCGGCCTGTGGCTGGACCGGCTTGCGGCCTTCCGGCCCGCTGCCGAGACCAAGGAGGAGCGCAAGCGCCAGAAGCGCGCAAATGACCGGAAAAAGCGCCGCGTTCTGGCGCTGTCGCTCGTGCTGAACTTTGCGTCGCTGGCGCTTTTGAAGTACGGCGGCTTTCTGGCCGCAGTCGTTAATTCCGTGCTCGGCACGGAGCTGCCGCTGCCGCATTTTCTTCTGCCGCTCGGCATATCCTTCTACATTTTCCAAACCTCCGCTTATCTGATCGATATCAGCCGCGGCAAACATCGGGCAGAGCGGGGATTTCTGCGCTATGCGCTGTTTGTCTGCTATTTCCCGCAGCTGGTGCAGGGACCGATCAGCCGCTTTGCCGATCTGCAGCCGCAGCTCACGGAGGGAAACGATTTTTCCTGGGATAATATCCAGCACGGGTTTCTGCGCATGCTCTATGGCGTGCTGAAAAAGGCGATGATCGCAGATACGCTTGCACCGATCGTGGCGAAGATCTACGGCGGTTACGCGGCCTACCCCGGCATCATCTGCTTTCTGGGTGCAGCACTCTACTGCATCCAGCTTTACTGCGACTTTTCCGGCGGCATCGACCTGATGATGGGCATCTCCCGCCTGTTCGGCATCTCCATGCAGGAGAATTTCTGCCGCCCCTATTTTTCCGTCAGCCTTTCCGATTTTTGGCGGCGCTGGCATATCTCACTGGGCGAGTGGATGAAGGACTACCTGTTCTATCCGCTGGCACTTTCCAAGCCTTTCGGCAGGCTCGCGCAGTTCTGCCGCCGCCATATGCCGCTGGATGCCGCAAAATGCATCGTGCCGAGTCTGTGCACGTTCCTCGTGTTTCTCGCAGTCGGCGTCTGGCAGGGGCCCGGCATGGCCAATATTGCCTATGGCCTGTGGAATGGCTTCTGGATGTCCCTCGCCATGTTCCGTGCGCCGATCCGGAAGCATCTCCGGCTTTCTCCGGAGGACCCGAAAAAAGGAGCGCTGGTCTGGGGCGTCGTCCGCACAAATCTGCTGGTCATCATCGGCAGGTACTTCTCGAACGCGTCTTCGCTGCGTTCTGCGCTCGGGATGCTGAAGCAGACGGTGCTGCACTTCGGTGTGACCCGCGTCCATGCTGCCCTGTTTACGGAGCTGGGCTTCTCGCTGTCCGTGCTCTGGAAGGTCGTCCCCATGCTCGGCGTGGTCTTTGCCGTCAGTTTCGCTGCCGAGCGGGGGAACGACGTTGCCCGCTGGCTCTGCGAGCGAAAGTGGCTCGTGCAGTTCCTGATCCTGTTTGCGGCGCTGTTGACGGTCGTGCTGTTTGTCTATGGAAACGCCGGCTATACGCCCATTGCTTATGTCTATGAAAATGTCTGAGGTGATCCTGCTTGCGTGGTAAAAAATGGCTTCTGACTGTCGTCTGCGCGCTGCTGCTGGTCGGCGTCGTCTGCGTCCTGGGCAATTGGCTCATTGATCCTTTCGGCGTTTTTGAGGCCTCTCCGCTGCAGTGGGATTCCTATGCGCAGACGCTCAATCCGCGCGGCAGCAAGGTGCGCTATATTTCCGAGCGGCCCGGCGAATACGATTCGTTTGTAGTCGGATCGTCCTCTGCCGCATCCTATCTGTCGGAAACGTTGGAGCGGTATTACGGCGGCAGCTTCTATAACATGTTCCACTACGGAGCGGACACTGACTATGACCGCGAGCTGGTCCGCTATCTGCTGGAGCAGGGCGAGGTCAAGCGGATCGTCCTTGTGCTCGGGCTGAGCGATGCCTATGCTCTGCACAGTAAAACGGAGGGCCTGACCGCCGTGCCCGATTACCGGGTGAGCGGGGAAAACGAAGCGGCCTACAAGCTCCGCTTCCTGTTTGCAAGCCCTTCCTTTGCGATGGAAAAGCTGGCCTCCCTCCGGAAGGACACGGAAATGCCGCAGACCTTTGACGTCTTTCTGCCGGAAAGCGGGACCTATGACAAGCGGCTGCGCGACGTGGAATCCATCGGCAGCCTGCAGGACTATCTTACGCTCCACGGTGAGGACTACCTTTCAGAGACGGCTGATACAACGCTCCCTGACATCGAGCGCTGTGCCGGGAATGTCGCCGCGATCCGCGAAATGTGCGGCGAAGCGGGGACGGAGCTGACCGTCATCCTTACTCCGTTCTGCCGGGAGCAGATCGAGCAGTACGACAATGCCGCCCTGAATGCATTCTATCAGGCGCTCTCGGACGTGACGGACTATTGGAATTTCTCGATCACACCGCTGACCTATGATGAACGGTTCTTTTATGACGTAACACATACGCGAAATGCTGCTGCCAACCTCGTACTGGCGCGGATCGCCGGGGATGAGAGCGTCGGCCTGCCCGATGCCTTCGGGGCCTATTGCCGGCAGGGAGAGTCAACGGATGCAGCGCAGCTGAAGAAAGCCGCCGGGGAAAGCGCTTATCTTCAAAACGGCAGCGCGACCGTCCCGATCCTGTTGTATCACCATCTCGACCCGGATCAGCCGGAAAGCGAGACCACTTTGCACCCGGATACGTTTGAGCGGCAGATGCACCTTCTGAAGGAGCAGGGCTATACGCCGATCTCATTTGATGAGCTGATCGCGTTTGTGGAGCAGGGAACGCCGCTTCCGGAAAAGCCGGTCATGATCACGTTTGACGACGGCTATACCAGCAACGCAGTCTATGCCTATCCCGTTCTGCGGGAGCTTGGCTTCCATGCGTCGATCTTTGCCATTGGCTGCTCGATCGGGCATGACCGCTATTACAAGGATACGCAGTACAGCCTGACGCCCCACTTCGGTCAGACTGAGATCACGGAAATGCTGGACTCCGGCCTCATTTCCATCGGCTCTCATACCTACGACATGCACCAGTGGCCGCCCTATGAGACCGTCAAGCCCGCGCGGGAGAATATGCTGCCGCTGCCCGGCGAATCCGAGACGGAGTATATCGACGCCGTGCAGACCGACGCAGCGCATGAAGCGGAGACGTTTACGGCGTTCGGCATTCCCGCGCCCGATGTGATCGCCTTTCCCGAGGGCGCACATGCGGACCTGACCGATGTCGTGCTGCGCGAATGCGGCTATAAGGTCACCCTGACGACGGACGAAAGCCGTGTGAACACCGTTGTGGTCGGCCTGCCGCAGACGCTGATCGATCTCGGCCGCATGACCGTTCTGCCGGGCATGACGGACGAGCAGCTCCTGCAGTATCTGAACGAGCGGGCAAACTAGAGAACAAAGCCTTTTCCCGGGCCCGCCGTGCATGCGCACGGCGGGTTTTGCTGCATTTTCGGGAAGAAAACCCGTATTCTGTGGTTGAAAAGTCCGGTTCCCGGTGGTACAATAAGAAAAAGAGGCTGCTGTGAGGCGGCTTTTTGAAGCAGGGGAGGTTAGGCAATACTAACTTACTCCCACAGCATAGAAAGGGGAATGCCCCATGCAAACAAAGGAAACGATCACGCTCTCCGGCGTGCCGGAGACGATGTTGCAGACGGTCTATGCCCGCGCCAAGGAGAGCAGCGGGCGCGGTGCGATCCGCGACCGCAAGGCCGAGGAGACCATCGGCGGCCTGCAATATGATTTCTCCCTGGCGGACCGGGACAAAGCCATGCACAGCGGCGTCATTGCCCGCACCATCGTGCTGGACCGGCTGACCGGCGCGTGGCTGCAGGAGCATCCGGGCGGTACGGTCGTCAACGTCGCCTGCGGGCTGGACACGCGGTGCTACCGGATGGAGGGCTATGGCCGCTGGTATAACCTTGACCTGCCGGAGACCATTGCCGTCCGGCAGAGGCTTTTGCCGGAAAATGGTGCGATCTCGCAGATCGCCATGTCCGCCATGGACGACTGGGGCGGGTGCATCGCTGAGCAGGATACCCCGGCACTGGTCATCATCGAGGGCCTGACGATGTATCTGACGGAGACAGACGTGCAGCGCATATTTTCCGTGATCGCCGGGCGCTTCCGCAGCGCGACGGTGCTGGCCGAGACGATGAATCCCATGGTCGTCAAACGCTTCCGGGAAAAGTCGATCGAGGGCAGCCACGCAAAATTTACCTGGGGCGTGAAGAACGGCGCGGCGCTGGCCGCCCTGCTGCCGGATTTCCGCCTGCGGGAGGAGCACAGCCTGACGGAGGGCATGGCGGAGTTTGTGCCCGTTTATAAGCTGCTGGGCAAAATACCGGCCATCCGCAATATTTCCAACAAGATCATCGTTCTGGAGAGGAAGTGAGGTAGCATGTCTTTCTTTGATAATACCCGCAGGCCGGAGGGCCTGGGCGGAAAGCTCATGGTCTCCCTGATGAATGTGGGCCATCGTTCCCTGGCGCACTGGGGCATGCAGTTCCTGCCGCTCTCGCCGGAGGCCCGCGTGCTGGACTGCGGCTGCGGCGGCGGAGCAAACATCAAAAAGCTCCTGAAGCGGTGTCCGCAGGGTGTCGTCAAGGGCATCGACTATTCTGAAGTCAGCGTGGAAAAGGCCCGGAAGCTCAACGAGGCCGCCATCCGCGCGGGCCGCTGCGTGGTCTGGCAGGGGAACGTGGCCGGGATGATCTTTGCGGCCTCGTGGTTCGACGCTGTCACGGCGTTTGAGACCGTTTATTTCTGGCCTGATCTGCCGCAGTGCTTCCGCGAGGTCTTCCGTGTGCTGAAGCCGGGCGGGACGTTTTTCCTCTGCAACGAATCCAGCGGCGACACGGACAAGGACGAGAAATGGACCGAGCGGATCGCGGGCATGACGATCTACCGCGACGTGCAGCTGAAGGCTGCGCTGGAGCAGGCAGGCTTCCACGATATCGAGATCCATAAGAACGAAAAGGGCTGGCTGTGCATGCTGGCCTGGAAATAGCTGTGCGCCGTCCCCCAAATGGAGCATGCGGAGCCTGTGATGCCGGAATTATACCGGCGAGGCGTTTTTCACGGACGAGAAACCAGACTGAGGGAGGGACGGATATGTCCAAAAAGGCAACGGAATTCCAGAAAAAAGAAATGAGCAAAATGTACCGCGGCAAGGAGATCTTCAAGCCGCTGAACACCGGCTGGGTCGACGAGCACGTCGCCTGTGTGCGAGCTGTCTCTTATACACATCTGACGCTGCCGACGACTCCTTACGTGTAG
>OJRU01000094.1_pt1 | contig 11031 bp, 10 predicted proteins | sample 1599321 | NCBI WGS metagenome assembly OJRU01 (sample SAMN03922539, study PRJEB24848) | human gut metagenome | isolation source: stool sample | host: Homo sapiens | place: Germany | collected 2010-05 | reverse complement strand
ATGTCTCTTCTGCCCTCGAGCGCGCGCAGCAGCGTGACCTCGTCGGCATATTCCAGCTGACTGCCGACGGGGATGCCGTAGGCAAGGCGCGTCACGCGCACCTCCAGCGGGCGCAGCAGGCGGGAAAGATACATGGCGGTCGCCTCGCCCTCCGTGTCCGGATTCGTAGCCATGATGACCTCGCGTACGCCGCCCTTGCCGACGCGCTCGAGCAGCTCGCGAATGCGCAGATCATCCGGGCCGACCTGATTCAGCGGGGAGATCACGCCGTGCAGCACATGATACACGCCGTGGTATTCCCGGGCGCGCTCCATGGCGACAACGTCCTTCGGCTCCGCCACGACGCAGATGAGGCCGTGGTCGCGCTCCTCATCCTCGCAGATGGGGCAGATGTCACGGTCCGTCAGGTTCTGGCACACGGGGCACAGGTGGACGGATCTCCGCGCCTCGAGCAGGGCGTCGGCGAATTCCTCCGCCTCCTCCTGCGGCTGGGACAGTAAGTAAAACGCCAGCCGCTGTGCCGTCTTGCCGCCGATGCCCGGCAGCTTGGCAAACTGTTCCGTCAGCCGCTCCAATGCGGCGGGAAAAACGCGCATCAGAACAGGCCGCCGAGATTCAGGCCGCCGGTCAGGCGGGACATATTCTGCGACGCCTCAGCCTCGGCCTTGCGCATGGCCTCGTTCACCGCGGCGACGACCATATCCTGCAGCATTTCGACATCCTCGGGGTCGACAGCCTCCGGGTCGATCGTCAGGGAGACGACCTCGTGCTTGCCGTTCACGACGGCCTTGACCACGCCGCCGCCCGCAGCAGCCTCATACTGCTTGACCTCAAGCTCCTCCTGCATTTTCAGCATGTCCTGCTGCATTTTCTGGGCCTGCTTGATCATGTTCATGTTCATGCCGCCGCCCATCGGGCCGCGGAAACCGCCTTTTGCCATAGTGACATTCTCCTTTTTCAAGTTGGAATTTTTTCTTACTTCAGCTCGACCAGTTCCGGGTGCTCCTCCCCGAAGCTCACGAGCCGTGCAAAGCCCTCGTTCGGCTTTTCTGCCTTTCCGGAAGCAATGCGCACCCGCACAGGCCTGCCCAGCAGGGCCGTGGCGGCGTCCGACACCGGCCGGAGGACCTCCGGCTTGTTGATGAGGTTCCGCACGAATTCCGTCTCCGTCTGCAGCTCCAGAATATCCCCGTGCAGCGTACCGCGCACCGGCGCGTTGTCCTGCGTGGAGAACATGGCCTGCTCCGGGAGCGGGAGCGTCGTTTTCAGCCGCTTGACGAGCTCCGGCCAGAAGCCCGGCGGGGCCTCCGTGGGCGCAGGCTGCTGCGGCTCCGGGGCCGTCTCCGGCTCCTCCGGCGCTGCCTGTTCCTGCTGCGCCTGCTCCTCCTGCTGCGGTGCGGCAGCGACGGGCACGACACCGCGCGCCAGACGCTCCTCCACGCGGCACAGGCGGGCATTGAGCGACTCGGCATCCAGACTGGCCTCCGGCTCGCACAGGCGCACAAGGCAGAGCTCGGCGTCGATGCGGCGGTTCGCGCTGGCATTGAAGCCCGCCGCCGTATCGCGCAGGACGGCCGTGATGCGCAGCAGCTCGCCCGGGCTGAGCAGCGGCTGCAGCGTGCGCAGCTCCTGCGGCGTGCAGATTCCGGAGATCATCTGGATCCCGGCCTGCGGGGCCGTGCGCAGGATGAGCAGGTCGCGCGCCACGGCGCACAGCTCGTCCAGCATGGCGCCGAGGTCCTTGCCCTCGGCATACTGCGTGTTGAAAATCGAGAGTGCTGCAGCCGCATCATGCCTGCCGACGGCCTCCATGAGCGCCGCCGTCTGCCTCGCGCCCGCGAGGCCGAGAACCTTGCAGGCCTCGTCGACCGTCACCGCGCCCTGCGCAGCGGAGGCGCACTGGTCGAGCAGGCTCACCGCATCGCGCAGACCGCCGTCTGCCAGCCGCGCCAGAAACGCAGCCGCATCCGGCTCGAGCTCGATGCTCTCCTGATAGGCGATATAATTCAGACGGCCCACGATATCCTCCGGCACGATGCGCCGGAAGGCGAAGCGCTGGCAGCGCGACAGGATCGTGGCCGGCACCTTATGCAGCTCCGTCGTCGCCAGAATGAACAGCAGGTGCTCCGGCGGCTCCTCGATGATCTTGAGCAGGGCGTTGAACGCGCTCAGCGAGAGCATATGCACCTCGTCGATGATATACACACGCTTTTTGACCTCCGCCGGGGTATAGACGGCGTCGTCGCGCAGGGCGCGGACGCTGTCCACGCCGTTATTCGAGGCGGCGTCGATCTCCAGCACATCCATGCACGCGCCCGCATCGATGCTCCGGCAGGCGGCGCAGCGGTTGCAGGGGTTGCCGTCCTGCGGATTTTCGCAGTTCACGGCCTTGGCCAGAATTTTGGCGCAGGTCGTCTTGCCGGTGCCGCGCGTGCCCGTGAACAGATAGGCATGGCTCAGGCGGCCGGTCTGGAGCTGATTCTTCAGAGTCTGGGTCACGCCCTGCTGACCGACGACGTCGTCAAAGGTCTGCGGGCGGTATTTGCGGTAAAGTGCCTGATACATGTCATCATCTCCCAGTGCATAGTATACGCGAAAACGGCGCAAATTGCAATCGCGCCGGTGCAAAAAACGCGCGGGAGGGGCGTCCCTTCCGCGCGTTCTATTGTCCATTCCGATCCATGACAAGATCGCACACCCATATTTGAATCCGGAACCATTTCCGTTTCCCGAACAGCCAGCTCAGCAGCGGCGTCCTTGCGGCACACGGACAGATCCGCTTAATGCTGCTCGGTTCCCCGCCTGACATGGTTCACGGGAGCCCGTTGCGCAAGACCGATGCCTCAACACCGCTTATTCGGACAGCAAAACAGCACGAACCCGGGTATGGGAGTTCATCCCTGCTATAGCGGATTGCAGGTCACAGGGCACCGCTATCTCCCCGACTAGTGCGACCTTGTCACAGACCGGAATGGCCTGATTCAGCCCTCGTTCAGCTTCTTTTCAATGTAATCGGCAAGCTCACCAATGGTGGTCAGCTCTGCCATATCGTTCTGGTCAAAATCCACGCCGAGCTCTTCTTCCATGTCCATCATCATTTCGACCATGTCCATCGAGTCAAGCTGCAGGCTCTTAAACGTCGTATCCCAGTGCAGCGAATCCTTCGGGAAATCGAACTGCTCTGCCAGATATGTCGTGATCCGTTCAAACATCGTTCTTCGCTCCTGTCTTTGACGCGCTGCAAAGTCGCGCCTCTCTCCTCTCTATATCATACGGTTTTTTTCCGTAAAGTCAAGAGAAATTTTTTCAGGGGCGTTCCAGCTGTCATCCTAAAAAGTCTTTCAGCACTTTAGAACGCGACGGATGGCGCAGCTTGCGCAGAGCCTTCGCCTCGATCTGGCGGATGCGCTCGCGTGTGACGTTAAATTCTTCCCCGACTTCCTCCAGCGTATGCATGCGGCCGTCCGTCAGGCCGTAACGCAGGCGCAGCACGCGCTCCTCCCGCGGCGTGAGCGTCTTCAGCACGCCCGCCAGCTGCTCGCGCAGCATGGCATAGGACGCGGCATCCGCAGGCTCCTCGGCCTCGTCGTCCTGAATGAAGTCGCCGAGGTGGCTGTCATCCTCCTCGCCGACCGGCGTCTCGAGTGAGATGGGCTCCTGCCCGATGCGCATGACCTCCTCGACCTTCTCCAGCGGGAGATGCAGCTTGTGCGCGATCTCCTCGGGCGACGGCTCGTGGCCCAGCTCCTGCAGCAGCTCATGGTTGGCGCGGGAGACGCGGTTGATGGTCTCGACCATGTGTACCGGAATGCGGATCGTGCGGGCGTGGTCGGCAATGGCGCGGGAGATGGCCTGTCGGATCCACCAGGTCGCATAGGTGGAGAATTTATAGCCCTTCGTGTAGTCGAACTTGCCGACGGCCTTGATGAGGCCGAGATTGCCCTCCTGGATGAGATCGAGGAACGGCAGGCCGCGGCCGACATAACGCTTTGCGATGGAAACGACGAGACGAAGGTTGGCCTCTGTCATTTTTTTCTGGGCCTCTTCATCGCCCTCGGCCATGCGCACGGCGAGCTTGTGCTCCTCCTCCAGCGTGAGCAGGGGGATCTTGCCGATCTCCTTGAGGTACATGCGCACCGGGTCGTTCAGGCTCATATTTTCGGAGAGATCCTCCGTGTCGATGATCTTCTCCTCCTCGATCAGCTCGAGGTCCTCCTCGCTCGGGAGCATCTCCTCCGGCTTGGACAGCAGCTCCACGACGTCGGAGACGTCGATCTCCACTCCGGCCTCGTCCAGCGCCTCGTAGATCAGCTCCGTCTGCTTTTCATCCGCATCGGTCGCCTCGAGCGTATCGATGAGGTCCTTGGAGGCGATCTTTTTCTCCCGCTTCGCCTTTTCCAAAAGCGCGCGGAGCTTCTCGTTCATCTGCACCTGTTCTTCCATCGCTTACGAACCTCCATATCCTTTTTTCTTCTTCAGATCCCGCTGCATGGCAAGCAGGTCGCTGGCGTCGCTCACGCGCGCCTTGGCCCGCTCCTCACGCAGGATGCGCAGGTAATCCGCCAGCGCCGTTTCGGACAGCGGCGGCTCCTGCTTCTGCAGCACGGCCGTCAGATGCGCCATTTCCGCCGGGCTCAGGCTGTCCGCCAGCGCCGCAGGCGTGATGGCAAGATCGTTCTGCCACCGCTCGCGCAGAGCGGCATAGACCCGGCCGAACAGCGGCACGGAGAAATCCTCCGCCGTCAGGCCCTCCGTCTGCGCCAGCAGAGCAGGCTCGCGGAACAGCATGCGCAGCAGCCCCTCCTCCGCCACGGCGGAGCGGACGTTGTCGTAGCGCAGCTCGCGCTGGAACGGCTGAACGGCTGCGGCCGGGTCCATCTCCCGGCGCGTCTCCTCGCGCTTCTCCTGCCGCAGCAGGCGCTTGCGGGCGCGGTCGATCTCCATGCGCAGCACGTCCGGCGAAAGCCCTGCCGCCTCGGCGGCACGCGTGCCGTAGACCTCGCGCTCCACCGCCGTGCCGAAGCCCGCGATAAGGGCGGCGGCCTGCTTGGCAAACTCCACCTTCTGCTCATCCTGCGAGAGGTCAAAGCGCATCTGCAGCGAGCGCAGGCGGTACTCTGCCTGATTCTCGCAGCCCTCCAGCAGCAGGCGGAAGCGGTCCGCGCCGTATTTCTTCAGGAATTCATCCGGATCCTTCGCGCCGCGCATCCGCAGGATGCGCACCCGCAGACCCGTCCGCTCCAGCATGGGGATGGCGCGCTGGGTGGCGTTCTGCCCGGCTTCGTCGCCGTCGTAGGTCAGCACAAGCTCATCGGTATATTTGGACAGCATGTCCGCGTGCTCCTGCGTCAGCGAGGTGCCGAGCGAGGCCACCGCACAGTCGAAGCCATATTGATGCAGCGCGATGGCATCCATATAGCCCTCCGTGAGGATGATGAATTCCCGCTTGCTTTTCTTGACGACATTCATGGCGAAAAGGTTCCGCCGCTTGTTAAAAATAATCGTTTCCGGGGAGTTCAGATACTTCGGCGTCGAATCGTCCATGACACGGCCGCCGAAGCCGATGACATTGCCGCGCACGTCGATGATGGGGAACATCAGGCGGTTGCGGAAGCGGTCATAGAGCGTCCCCTTGTCGCGGTTCTGGCTGAGGAGGCCCGCCTCGAGCAGTTCCTCCTTCGTGTAGCCCTTTGCCGTCATGACGTCGAGCAGGGCCGTCCAGCGATTCGGCGAATAACCGAGGCCGAAACGCGTGACCGTCTGGCCGGAGACACCGCGCTTCTGCAGATAGGCCCGCGCCTCCTCTCCCGCCGGGGTCTTGAGCTGGGCGTGATAGAACTGTGCCGCCGCGCGGCACAGTGCCCAGAGCCGTTCTTTTTTCTTATACTGCGACTGATAAGCGCCATCGTCCGGGACCTCGAGGCCCGCGCGCTTTGCCAGAAAGCGCACGGCGTCGCCGTAGGTGAGGTTCTCGATCTCCATGATGAAATTCACCACGCCGCCGCCCTTATGGCAGCCGAAGCAGTAGAAAATGCCCTTCTCCGGCGCAACGGAGAACGATGGCGTCTTTTCGCCATGGAAGGGGCAGAGGCCAAACAGATTGCTGCCCCGGCGCGTCAGCGCGACATATTGCCCGACGACGTCCTCAATGGGATTCCGGGCGTTGAGTTCATCCAGAAATGCCGGGGGAAAAGCCACGGCTCTGCCTCCTTTCAGCCACGCACCTGCCAGCCGGTCGGAATGAACAGCTCGTCATACTTGTACATGGCATATTTGTCCGTCATGCCCGCGATATAATCGCACACGACGCGCGGAAGTCCCTCGAACGTGAGCTGCGGCTGGAAATCCTGCGGCAGCGCCTCGGGATGGGCGATGTAATAGGTATAAAGCTCCTGCAGGATGCGGCGGGCCTTGGATTCCTCGCCTTTGGCGACCGGATTCTTGTAGACGCGCTCAAACATAAACTGGCGCAGGGCCTGCATGGTCTGCTCGATCTCGGGCGTCATGCCCAGTTCTCCCGTGCCGCGTGAGTGGAAGATCATATCCGTCACGAGCGTATTGATGCGCTCGCGGTGGGTCTCGCCGAGCACGTCGGAGATCTCGCGCGGAATGTCGTCATTCGTCAGGATCCCGGCGCGCATGGCGTCGTCGATGTCGTGGTTGATATAGGCGATCTGGTCGGATTTGCGTACAATCTGGCCCTCGAGCGTCTCCGGCATGCGGCTGTGGCTCGAATGGCCGAGGATGCCCATGCGGACCTCATAGGTCAGGTTCAGGCCCTGCCCGTCCTTCTCCAGTACGTCCACAACGCGCAGAGACTGCTCGTTATGGCGGAACGGCTCGCCCATGACCTCCGTCAGCGCGACCTCGCCCGCGTGGCCGAACGGCGTGTGGCCGAGATCGTGGCCGAAGGCAATGGCTTCGGCTAGGTCCTCGTTCAGGCGCAGGGCGCGCGTGATGGTGCGCGCGATGCGCGCGACCTCCAGCGTGTGCGTCATACGCGTGCGGTAGTGATCGCCCTCCGGCTGCAGGAAGACCTGCGTCTTGTGCATAAGGCGGCGGAAGGACTTGCTGTGCAGGATGCGGTCGGAGTCCCGCTGATAGCAGGTCCGCACGTCGTTTTCCTGCGCCTCCTCCGGCCGCGGGCGGCCGCGCGTGGCATCGGAAAACTGCGCACGCTCACTGAGGCAAAGGTGCTCGGTCCATTCCAGTTCTTCCCGGATCGTCATCGGCATTTCCTCCCGTCTGTCGCTCGGCGCGTCCGCTCAGGGAAGCGGGAACGCGCGGTATTCCTGTTTTCCGATCAGCCCCTCGATCGTCCCGGCCGAAAGGTCGGTCACCCGCTCGAGGAAGCCCTGCGTCTGCTCCTCAGGCAGCAGCAGATCCAGCTCGACATCCGCGCCGAACTGCGTCTCGCGGATCATGCCGCCGAATGCGGCGACCTCGAGGCGGATGCGCTCATACCAGCTGTAGGGGCACGGCAGATAGACATTCGTCCAGATGCGCTTGATGGAGCGCCCTGCGGCATCCACGGCGATCTTGGCTCCGTGAGCATAGGCGCGCACAAGGCCGCCCGCGCCGAGCAGGATGCCGCCGAAATAGCGCGTCACGACGCACGTTACATTGTAAAGCTCCTCCCGCTGCAGCACCTGCAGCACCGGCATACCTGCCGTGCCGCCCGGCTCGCCGTCATCGGAAAAGCGCGTTGCGCCGTCGCGGATGATGTAGGCATAGACATTGTGGGTCGCATCCCAGTACTGCTCGCGCATCTGCTTCAGCCGCGCGAGCGCCTCCTCCTCCGTCTCCGTCAGGAAGATGTGTCCGATGAAGCGGGAGCGGCGCTCGATGAACTGTGCCTCGCCGTCGCCGGTGGGGACGAGATATTCCTTCATGCCTCCGGCTCCTTTACAAAGCGCTTCAGGCGGCCGAACAGCTCCTCGCGGCAGACAGCCTCGACCTCGACGCCCTCCGGCAGGTAATCCACGCGGAGCACCTGTGCCTGCTCGTGCAGCTGGGCCAACGCCCCCGCGTCGGAATACGGCAGCAGGAACACGGCCCGGTGGAGCCGGCCCGTCAGCGTCTCCTCGATGCGCGTGAGCAGCTCGTCCATGCCGATGCCGCTGCGCGCGCACATGGGGATGTTCTTCTCGCCGATGGGGAGATTCGAGACGTCGCCGACGAGGTCGGCCTTGTTATAGCAGCGCAGCACGGGCACGCCGGGCTTCGCCAGCTTGTCGATCAGCCGGTCGACGACCTCGATGTGCGCCTCACGGTGCGGGTCGGACGCATCGATGACATGCAGCAGCAGGTCCGCATACTGCAGCTCCTCCAGCGTAGCCTGAAAGGCCTCGATGAGATGATGCGGCAGCTTGGCGATGAAGCCGACGGTATCGGACAGCAGGATCTCCAGATGATCCGACACCTTCAGGCGGCGGGTCGTCGTGTCCAGCGTGTCAAACAGCCGGTCGTTGGCCGGGATGCCCGCGCCCGTAAGAGCGTTGAGCAGGGTGGACTTGCCTGCATTCGTGTAGCCGACCAGCGCCACGACGGGCATGGAGTTCTTCACGCGGCGCTCACGCTGCGTGGCGCGCACGCGGCGCACCTCGTCCAGCTCCGCCTGCAGGCGGGTGATGCGCTCGCGGATGTGGCGGCGGTCCGTTTCGAGCTTCGTCTCGCCGGGGCCGCGCGTGCCGATGCCGCCGCCCAGGCGGGACATCGACGTGCCCATGCCGGAGAGCTTCGGCAGCAGGTACTGATACTGCGCCAGCTCGACCTGCAGGCGGCCCTCGGCCGTTTTGGCGCGCTGGGCAAAGATATCCAGGATCAGGGCGCTGCGATCCAGAACGGTCGCATCCGTCAGCTCCTCCAGCGCACGGATCTGGGACGGCGAGAGGTCGTTGTCAAACACAACGAGCGTCGCGCCCGTGCTCTCGAGCAGCGTGCGCACCTCCTGTGCCTTTCCCTCGCCGATGAAGCTGTGCGGGTCCGGCGTGTGGCGGTTCTGCAGCACCTTTGCCTCACAGATGCCGCCCGCCGTCTCGAGGAGAGCCTCCAGCTCGTCCAGCGACTCGTCCGTGGCGTTCTCCTCCGGCCGGAAGCAGTCCGCGCTCAGGCCGACCAGGATGGCCTTCTCTGCTTTGACTCGATCATTCTGCTGCATGACTACCTCCAAAATTCTGACTGGGCTCCCCAGAGCCGCTGACCGGTGCGGCCGACGGCAGGAGCTGCGTATTTTCCCGAAAAAAGTATGAAAAAAGTCCGCACCGATACGATGCAGACTTTTCGTTCATTCTTTACTTCAGGCCAAACTTCTTGTTAAAGCGGTCAACGCGTCCGCCGGTATCAACCAGCTTCTGCTTGCCGGTATAGAAAGGGTGGCACTTGGAGCAAATTTCGACCTTGATGTCCTTCTTCGTGGAACCGGTCTCAATGATCTCACCGCACGCGCATCGAATCGTCGTCTGTTCGTACTTCGGATGGATTCCTTCCTTCATTGCTTTCACCTCTTTCTCGTTTCGTAAAAGGGCATGATGCCCCTCTTATTTTCAATGCCCGACTATCTTACCACAGTTTTCGCAGAATTGCAAGCATTATTTTTGCTTTTTTTCTTGGAAAAACCGGTTTACGCCTGCGGCATTTCGGACGGATCGGCCGGAGTCAGGTGGATCGTGTTCGACCAGAAGCCCATGCGGATGGACGCCTTGACATAGGCGGCAGGGGCCTCCGGCGTCAGTGTGAACGTCAGGTCCTCACAGCGGCGCGTCATGCCGCAGGTCATGTGCAGCGTGTGCGTCCCCATCGGGAGCGGAATGCGGATGCTCTCCTTGTTGGCCAGATGGCCGTAGGGCTGGCCGTCCAGATAAATGCCGTAGCCTGCCGCGATGCCGACCGGGGAGCCCATGCGGTAGATCTGCAGCATTCCCCAGCCGTTGTAGCGGATCGGTGTGCCGCATTTGGTGCAATTGCAGAAGCCTGCCGCGTTCATGACTTCGCCGCAGGACGGGCATTTGAGCCGAAGCATAATTGCCATTTGTTTCTCTCTCCTTTTCTGTGCGCTTCTAAAATGATTGTACGGGAAATGCCGCCCGATGTCAATCCCTTTGCACATAGACGCGCATTTTCGGAGAAGGCTCCGCGGGCCCGTCCTCCCGGAACAGGCCATAAAGCGCGCGGCAGCGCCGCTCCGTTTCCGCAAACGCGCAGTCCTGTGCGCGCTCTCCCGCATGCAGGAGTGGGAGCCCGCCCTGCGCCGCCCGCAGGATGGCCCGGCCGTCCGCATCGAGCGCCAGCACGCGCACATAGGGCGCAGGCTCGGCCAGCTGCTGCTCCGTCAGGCCCAGAAAGCCGCACAGGAGCATCCGCATCAGCCGGGTGCGCGGATAGCGCTTCGATTTTGCGGCCGCGAGGATGCCCTCCAGCGACGCCTCCGTGCGGCAGGCATGCATCACCTTCTGCCACAGGCCCTCGGAGCCGAACGGCAGCGCGGCGAACTCGTCCTCCCCCATGGCCCGCAGGCGCGCAAGCATGGCCCGTTCCCCCGCCGCCAGCCTATATCGCGGTGCAGCGGCCTGCACGGCCCGCGCAGCCTCCGGCATATAGCCCGCCCAGTCCGCCTGCCCGCGCAGAAAGCTGGCCGAAGGCGCATCCGCAGCGCTCCCACCGTGATAATCCCCCGCGCGGTGCAGCACGAGCGGCCGCATGGCAGACCCGCGCCCCAGCAGGGCCTTGCAGTATTCCACCGCAAGAATGGAATTGGGCCGCTCCAGCAGCGCCGCACCGGGCGCGCCAAGCCGTTCCAGCGCCCGCTGCCGCGCCGCCGGGAACGAGGCGCCGCCCGCAAGCTCCTGCTTCAGCAGCGGCACAAGCTCCGGAGACAGCAGCGTTCGCGCCGTAGCCAGCAGGGCCTCCGCATCGCCGCTCTCGCTGCCGAAGCACAGCGCCTCCGCGCAGCCGAGGCGGTCGAGCAGCTCCACGCCGCCGTCCGCAAAGCCCTCTGCCTGTCTCTTATACACATCTGACGCTGCCGACGAC
>OJRU01000082.1_pt1 | contig 11527 bp, 10 predicted proteins | sample 1599321 | NCBI WGS metagenome assembly OJRU01 (sample SAMN03922539, study PRJEB24848) | human gut metagenome | isolation source: stool sample | host: Homo sapiens | place: Germany | collected 2010-05 | reverse complement strand
CGTGAAAGGACACCCTGACGGTTTCCTTTCACACTTTTCTTCCCTCCGAAACTTTCAGCTGGGCAATTTTTTGACAGTCTGACCCTCCCGCCGGGCGGCGGGAGGGTCTTTTGCTGTTTGTTGGCTTATCTGCCGAGGTCCTCGACATAGAGCTCGCGGACCGCATTGGGATCGGCGGCCTTCTTCTCGGGCTCTGCGGGCTTCGGGTTGTTGCGGGCTTCCATGAACTTGCGCGCGACCTGCGGGAACAGGGCGTAGGACAGAACGTCCTCCTCGCAGCGGGCGATGTCCTTGGACTCCTCGCGGTACTGCGGCAGCTCCGGCTTGAGCAGGTCAGCCGGGCGGCAGGTGATGACCTTGTCATCGCCAATGCACTTACGGCGGACTTCCTCATTTACTTTACCGGGCAGCTTGCCGTACTCGCCGCGGAGCAGGCCCTTGGATTCCTTCGGGACCATCTTGTAGCGCTCACCGGCGACGATGTTCATAACGGCCTGCGTGCCGACGATCTGGCTCGTCGGGGTGACGAGCGGAGGATAGCCGAAGTCCTTGCGGACGCGGGGCACCTCGGCCAGCACGTCGTAATAGCGATCCTCCTGACCTGCCTGCTTGAGCTGGCCGAGCATGTTCGAGAGCATGCCGCCGGGGACCTGATACATCAGGGCCTTCGTATCGACCTGCAGGACCTTCGGATCAAGGAAGCCTTCCTTCTTCAGCTTGTCGGCGACCTTGCGGAAGTGCGTGGCAGCCTCGTTCAGCTTGGCAAGGTCCAGCCCGGTGTCGCGGTCGGAGCCCTGCAGCGTCGCCACGAGGGACTCGGTGGCGGGCTGAGACGTACCGTTGGCGAGCGGGGACAGCGCGCAGTCCACGATGTCCACACCGGCCTGACAGGCCATGAGGTTGACCATGTCGCCGGTACCGGCCGTGTTGTGCGTGTGCAGGTGGATGGGCACGGAGACGCTGTCCTTCAGCTTGCGCACGAGGTCATAGGCGTGCAGCGGCAGCAGCAGGTTCGCCATATCCTTGATGCAGATGGAATCTGCGCCCATCTTCTCGAGGTCCTTGGCAAGGCCGACGAAGTAATCGTCGTTATGCACAGGGCTGACGGTGTAGCTCAGCGCGACCTCGGCCCAGCCGCCGTACTTCTTCACGGATTCGACGGCCTTGCGCAGGTTGCGGATGTCGTTCAGCGCATCAAAGACGCGGACGACGTCGATGCCGTTTTCGATGGACTTCTGGCAGAATTCCTCGACGACATCGTCGGCATAGTGCTTGTAGCCCAGGATGTTCTGGCCGCGGAAGAGCATCTGCAGCTTCGTCTTGGGCATGTGGGCCTTCAGGGTGCGCAGGCGCTCCCACGGGTCCTCGTTCAGGAAGCGCATGCAGACGTCAAACGTTGCACCGCCCCAGCACTCCAGCGACCAGTAGCCCATATTGTCCAGGAGCTCACAGGCAGGGAGCATATCCTCGATGCGCATGCGCGTGGCAGCCTGAGACTGGTGCGCGTCGCGGAGGATGGTTTCTGTAATTCGCAGCGGATTCTTCTTTTCCATAACGGACATACCTCCTTATCAGCCGAACAGGGCGATGAACACGCCCGCGGCGACTGCGGAGCCGATGACACCGGCAACATTCGGGCCCATAGCATGCATGAGCAGGAAGTTGCTGGGATCCTCGCGCTGGCCTTCCTTCTGGGAGACACGCGCAGCCATCGGAACAGCGGAAACACCGGCAGAGCCGATGAGCGGGTTGATCTTCTTGCCTTCCGGCAGGAAAATGTTCATGAACTTGGCAAGCAGGACGCCGCCGGCCGTGCCGCACATGAAGGCGACAATGCCCATGGCGAGGATGCCGAGCGTCATCGGGCTGAGGAAGGACTCGGCCTTCGCCGTAGCGCCGACGGAGACGCCGAGGAAAATGACGACGATGTTCATGAGCTCGTTCTGCGCGGTCTTGGACAGACGGTCGACCACGCCGCACTCACGGAACAGGTTGCCGAGCATCAGGCTGCCGACCAGCGGAGCTGCGCTCGGAACGAGCAGAGCGACGAACGCGGTGACGGCAATCGGGAAAACGATCTTTTCCTTCTTGGAAACCGTACGCAGGGCGTCCATGCGGATCATGCGCTCCTTCTTCGTGGTCAGGCCGCGCATGATGGGCGGCTGGATGACCGGGACGAGCGCCATGTAGGAATAAGCGGCAATGGCGATCGGGCCGAGCAGCTCGGAGGCCAGCCGGGACGTGACATAGATTGCGGTGGGGCCGTCCGCGCCGCCGATGATGCCGATGGAGGCAGCCATCTTCTGCGTGAACTCAAGGCCCGGGATACCCAGCTTGCTCAGGCCGAGCGCGCCGAGATAGGCGATGAAAATACCGAGCTGTGCGGCAGCGCCGAGCAGCAGGCTCTTCGGGTTGGCGATCAGCGGGCCGAAGTCCGTCATGGCGCCGACACCGATGAAGATCAGGCAGGGGTAGATACCCAGCTTTACGCCGAGGTAGAGGATATCGATGAGGCCGGCGGCTTCATTCGCACCATTCGAGAGCGTGACGCCGTTCTTGATGAGGTCCCAGTGGATATGACCGCCCTCGAAGATCTCGGAGTGGAACATACCTGCGCCGGGCAGGTTCGTCAGCAGCATACCGAAGGCGATCGGCAGGAGCAGCAGCGGCTCAAAGCCCTTACCGATGGCCAGATACATCAGGACGAAGGAAATGAGGATCATGACGATCGATTTCCAGTCCGCATTGTGGATCAGGGTGGCGATGCCAGCCTGATTCAGGAAATTCGTCATTGCTTCCGTATTGGACTGTGCGCCCTGCTCCTCTACAGCGGTGGTCTCCGCGGCTGACGAGGAGTCCGGCTCAGCGGTGGCGGCGGAGGCGAGGGTGAAGCACAGGCACACCAGAAGCCCCAGCACCATGAGCGCAATGAGCGCGCGGTGCAGGTTCTTATTCTTTTTCTTGAACATACGGCATCTCCTTACCCGCTTACGCGATGGTGCAGAGGAGAGCCTGAGTCTCGACGGAGTCGCCCTTGCGGACGTTCACACCGGTGATCTTGCCGTCGGAGGGAGCGCAGATCTCGTTCTCCATCTTCATGGCTTCCAGAATGACGAGAACGTCGCCCTTCTTCACGGACTGACCGGCCTGGACCTTGACGTCCAGAATGGTGCCGGGCATCGGAGCCTTGACCTGAGCGCCTGCACCGGCAGGAGCGGGAGCGGCGGCGGGATAGGCGGCGGGAGCGGCAGCAGGAGCGGCGGCGCTCATCTTCGCGGGAGCAGCCATTTCTTCGATCTCGATCTCATAGAGGGAGCCGTTGACGTTCACACGATACTTTTTCATACTTCTTGTTCACCTTTCTCAATATGTTTTTACAGCTTCTTGACGGAAAGAATGCGGATCGCAGATGCATCCGTACCGCTTGCCTCGGCAATGGCTGCCGAAACGGCGGCAAGGAACTCTGCGCGGTTGGGAATGCTGCTTTCCTGAGCAGGCGCAGCAGCGGCAGCGGCCTGCAGTTCCTCCTTCTTCGAGCTGCCGCGGCATGCCAGACCCAGCAGCCAGCACAGTCCGATGATGAGGATCAGGACGACGAACACCGTCACCAGTCCCATGACTACAACAAACCAGTTTTGCATTATTTGCCTCCTCGCTTTGGACGGCAGAGCCGTCTTATTTGATTTAGAGCAGCGCCGCACAATTCAGCAAGAGCATTCGGCGAGAGATTTTTTGTCGAGCTGAGGTTCGAAATGTGCAGATGTGCTTTGTGCACCTCAAGCGTTTCGAACCGATGGAGCGGCGAAAAATGTCCGGCGAAGGCCGAAGGGGAACGATGCGGTGTTGCCTTGTACTCCCGGCCGGGGTTTCCTGCTCCGGCCGGATAGTTAACGAAAGAGAATCAGGAGATCGCGAAATCGATGGATTTCAGCAGCTGGCGGTTCACATAGACCTCCAGCGTGTACTCCCCTGCCGCGCCCGGATTCGGGATCGTGCTGGTATGGCGGCGCTCATGCCACATCTGGTCCCAGGTGAGCTGCGCCGAGGCATCGCTCACGGGCTCGCCGTTGGCATTGCGAATGACATAAAGCAGGGTGATCTCGTCGTCGGAGCCCTCCTTGCGCGTCAGCTCCAGGCACAGGGCGATGTCCTCATCCGCTGAGAAGGAGGTCTTGGACGTCGTCAGGGAGCGGTAATCCCAGTTGACCTCCGCCGGCGTCTCCCACAGGGAAATATAGGTCGTGGAGGGCGTTGCGCCGTAGCGGTCGAAGCGGCCGCCGGACGGCGTTTTGGCGCTGGCCTCGACCGTGCCGAACACATCCGCACCGTCTGCGGGCGTCAGGGAGATGGTGTAATCCGCATCGGGGATGAGGCCCTTGAGCGTGACGGAGTTTTCCGTGCACTCCTGCAGACGCGGCTCGTGATTGCTCGTCGGCACGCCGTAGGTCACATACCAGCCGCCGGCGGGCGCGCCGGAGGCCGTCTGCCACGAGGCGGTGATGGTGCCGTCCTCATTGGCCGTGGCCTGCAGACCCGTCACAACGAGCGGGTTGGCGGGCAGCGTGAGCACGGCGGGCGCGGGCATACCCTCGGCCGAGACGGTGAAGGTATAATCGCGCTTGAGGTCGGGCAGCTCGAAGACACAGCTGCTCTCCGTGACGGTCTGCGTGACCGTCGTGAACTGACGAGCCTCGCAGGTGACCGTCCAGCCTGCGGGAATGTTTTCGCCCGTTTCCCATGTCACGGTGACGGTGTTTCCCTCGATGCTGCTGACATTCAGCTTATCGACCTTCACAACGGGGATGGGCGTGAACTCCGTCGTCGTCGTGCCGGTGAGGAAGACGGTATCCGTTCCCTCGAGCGTGAACGTGTAATTCTGCTGCAGCGTCAGGCCGGTGACCGTGACGGTATTGCCGGTGAACTGCTGCGACTGCTTCTGGCCGTCGCCCGCCGCATAGGACACGGTCCACTGGGCAGGCGTCGGGCCGTTGGCGCTGAAGCTCAGCACCACGCTGCCGTCGGCATCGCCGAGCGAGGCGGTCAGATCCGTGATCTCCGTGGCCTCCGGCGTCGTGACGGAGAGGGTGCTGACGCCGCGGCTGCTCAGGCGGTGGCCGTCGGCCGCCGTGACGGTGATGGTATACTGCGTGTTTTCCGACAGACCGGTGAAGACATACTGACCGTCGGCCGCCGTGGCGGGATAGGAATTGCCATACATGTCGGAGCAGGTCAGGCGGAAGTCCGCCGCCTTGTCGCCGCTCTCCAGCGCGACCGTCAGCTCCTCCGTCGTGCAGCGCACGACGCGCAGGGCATCGGCCCGCACAAAATAATAGGAAAGCAGGAACCACGCCGCAGCGCCCAGCAGGACGACGAGCGCAGCCACGATGCCGATCGTGACGGCGCGGCGCTTTTTCTTCGGTTTTTTCTCCGGTTCGGGTGGGAGCGTGCTCTCCGCGTCGTTATCGACATAGGTCGCCTCCGGCTCGGCGGGCCGGTCAGGCTCGTCCGGGGACGCTTCCTGCTCCGGTTCCTCCGGCTGCGGCGGTACGTCGCCGACGGCCGCATTCACCGAGGCAAGGAAAGCGTCGAGGTCCATCTGATCCGGGTCCTCGTCCTCCGGCTCTGCCGGGGCGGGTCCGGCTTCCTCCGCCGGTCCGGCTTCTTTTTCCGGCTCGTCCGCTTCCGGCTCGGTATTTTTGACCGGCTCTGCCTCCTTGACCGGCTCCGCCGGTTTTTCTGGCTCGGCAGGCGGCTGCGGCTTTTCTTCGGTCTTCTGCTCCGGCTTCGGTGCGTCCGGCACGGCGTCGGGATCGATGTCCTTTTCCGTGCCCGCGCCGGAAAGGTCCGGGGCAAAGCTCGTGCGGAACTTCTCGTCGAGCTGCTCCGCGTCCGTCATGCGGGCAGGCGCGTCCTCCCCGTCCGTCTCCGCCTCGGGCGCGAGCGGCGCCTCCGGCGTGACGATGGGCGGCACGATGAGCGTGTCCGACACCTCGTTGCGCTGCATATAATAGACCAGCGCCTGCTTCAGCTCCGCCGGGGTCTGGAAGCGATCCTCCGGGCGCGGAGCGCAGGTCTTCAGGATGATGGCAGCCAGCTCATAATCGGCATAGATCGGTGTCGGCATGGCCTTGCCGGTCAGGCGGAGCTTGTCCGCCATGGCCTCGCCCGTGGCCTCGTCTTCAAACGGGCCGTGGTTGCCGTTATAGATGCGGTAGAGCAGCATACCGACGGCATACAGGTCGATCGTGGGGTTTGGGGACGCCGTGATGGCGGAAAGCTCCGGCGCGGAATACGGGCCGAGGTAATTCTCCGGCACCGAGGCATACTGCAGGTCCTCCAGCGGCGCAAGGCCGAGGTCCCCGAGCAGGAACCTCCCGGACTGCGTGAGGAACACGTTCTCCGGCTTGAGGTTTTCAAACAGATAGCCCGCATCGCGGCAGGCCGTGAGCGCGTCGCACAGGTCGATGCCGAGATTCACGGCGCGCAGGCCGGTCATGGCGCTGTGGTCGAGGAAGGCGCGCAGCGAGACCATGCGCGGATAGAGGATATAGACATCGTAGCCGATGCCGCTCTCCTTCGGCTCGATCTGGTAAGAGCTCGCGCCCGCAAAATAGCCGTTCTCTGCCAGACGCATGCCGGTGTCGAGCTCATTTTTGATATCCTCGGCAACACTGCCGTAATAGGCATGGACGGCGGCGTCATCCGGGTAAGCGCCGGAGAGGATCAGCGCCCGCACCTGCAGGTCAGACGCGGGGACGGAGATCCGCTTTACGACAAAGCGCTCGCCCGACTGGACGTGGCGGAGGGCGTAGCAGGTACAGCCATTGTGCCCGGCGATCTCCTCCTCAACGGACATCTGATCCAGCAGAGGGGAGACAAGTTTCAGTTCGGACATCGGGTTCGCCTCCTAAATCAAGAACTCAAATTATTTCTAGTATATACTATGATATTTTTGCAAAAAATGCAAGAACATTCTTGTCATATTCTTCGGAAAATGGTATGATAGGAAAAACCGGCGGAGGCGATTCCTGTCGTATGCCGGAGGAAAGGAGACAAAGCATAGCACGATATGCGTTGAGATATGGAAAACAAAGTTGTTTGTGACTACTGCGGCACGATCTACGACGGTTCGCGCGAAAAGTGCCCGCTCTGCGGCAGCACCACCCGCGCCGAGGCCGCGCCCGCCGCGCCGCGCCGCCGCCTGACCGAGGAGGAGCACAGGGCCCGCCGCCGCACCCAGCAGGAGGAGCAGCGCGCGCAGCAGGATGCGCAGCGTGCCCGGCGTGAGGAGGACCGTCAGGCCCGGCTGGAGGAGCGCCGCCGCGTTCCGCAGAAGCAGCGCAGCTCCAAGGCACCCGAGACGCAGGGCGGCATCCCGCGCGGCTATCTGCGCGCCGCCGTGGTCTTTTTGACGATGGCCGTGCTCGTCGTGCTGTTCTTCATCGGCGATATGATCGGCTGGTGGCCCGGCCTGGAGGATGTGCTCCGGGCGACCACACCGAGCGAGACGGCCGCCGCGCAGGACGATTCCTCCTGCACCTTCCTGAATCTGACGCCCGATCATCTGAGGTTCTCCGCCGCGGACGAAACGCTGCAGCTGCAGGTCGCCATCAATGCCAGCTGCGAGCAGCCCGTGTCGTTCAAGAGCTCGGATGAGAGCATCGTCCGCATCTCCGGCGACCCCGTTGTGAGCGCGCCGGACTACGACCAGACCGAGGTACTGGCCCAGATCGTCGTCGTCGGCGAGGGGCAGGCCACGATCACCGTGACGTGCGGCGAACGGAAAATGACCTGTGCCGTCACCTGCGATTTCAGCGGCAGTCCCACGGACGCCTCCACGGAGCCGGCTACGGACGCCACGGAGCCGAGCGAGCCGACAACCGCCGCCAGCTTCAAGCCGGAGCTGAACTACAGCGACGTGACCATGAGCCTGCACAACGAGACGCTCCGCGTCAAGGTCACGAACCTGCCCGCCGGAAAGACCGTGAAGTGGTCGAGCAAGGACGAGAAGGTCGCCATCGTAGACGAGGACGGCCTTGTCACGGCCAAAGGCCCCGGCGTAACGACCATCACCGCCGACGTGGGCGGCAAGACGGCCGAGCTCATCGTGCGCTGCAGCTTCGAGGACACAGCCGAGGGCGGCTATCACCTCTCCCTGACGGACGTCACGCTCAGCGTGGGCGAGAGCTTCAACCTGCGGCTGCTCGATGAGAACGACGAGCGTGTCGAGGGCGCAAGCTACAGTGTGAAGGACACGACTGTCTGCACGGCAGACGGCTCGAAGATCACGGGCAAGGCCAGCGGCGTCACGCGCGTGACCGTCACCTACTACGGCGAGAGCTTCGAGTGCATCATCCGTGTAAAGTAAATTTAACAAAGAATTTACGACGGCGTGCTGGTACGGTACGCCGCCGTATGCTATTCTATGGGTGGAAGTGCGGAGCGCATGACGCCGCGTTCCGCCGCGCAGCCGCCCTCTGCGGCGCTTGAACCGGGCTGCTGCGGCGGAGGCAGCACGCTGCTTGCGGAGCACGCATGCCGCGCCCTGCCCGGCAGGACGGATCGTATTTCCGGAATTAAAATATTCGCCCGCTGCGGGACCGCAGCGGGCTTCTTTCGCTTTTTGCGCTCTTATTGACGCGGAGACGGCAAGGCAACACCTCACAATTCAGCGAGATGCAATCGTGCAGCGCTGCCTCAGATCATTTGGGCAAGTTTTGTGCGGAGGAAGCGCCCGTTCAGGCGCTCGAACAGACGCGGTAATCCGGTATAGCGCGCGGCAAGCCAGCCGATCTCGGCCACAGCCACGCCGCCGATGACATCGTAGAACACATGCTGCTTCGTGAACATCGTCGCGAGGAACACGAGCATGGAGCCGACGGTGCACAGCGTGCACGTCAGGCCGCGATGACGAAGGCTGCGGCACTCATAGATATAGCGCGTACCGAGCCACGAGACAAAGCAGTGGATGGAGGGAAACAGATTCGTCGGGGTGTCCAGCAGCCAGATCGTCCGCATGGCCCAGCCCGTGAAGCCGCCCGTTTCCAGCGGTGGGCGGACATTGTGCGTCGGCAGCAGGACGAAAAACAGGAGGCAGATCACCTTGGCCGCAAAATCGGCCGCCACAAGGCGATAGCACAGGGAGCGGCTCTCCTTGGCCACGACGGAATACTGATAGATCCAGAACGGGAACGCCGCAACATAGACGAAGACCCAGACCGGTGAAAACGGAAACGCGCGGTCAAAGGCCGCCGTCATATCGTGCATGGGAAGGCTCCAACCCAGGACCTGCAGCAGCTTCGGGCCGCTGAACGCGATGAGGTTCATCAGGCCCGTGATGGCAAGCGGAAGGCTGTTTTCCGGCGGGACAATCTTATGCAGGAGCCTGCGCAGCAAGCTACCACCTCCTGGAACAGAATACGGAGATTATAGCAAACCGCCGGGATAAAGTCAACCGCAGAAGAGCACTGATCCACTGCCGCACCACCTGACGCGGCGATCTCGGGTAGGCAGTTGCGTTTTCGCCGGGAGTACCCTGTTATCCAACCAAGCACTGCGAGATTGCACCCCAAGGGCACTTCCTCGCGCTTCGCGCTCAGGGCGCCACGTCGGCTGCGCCTCCTCGCAATGACAATTCGGGAGTCATCCCTATTTTAACGAGAGCCTACACAAGTCGACAGTACAGCGCCGGGAGGGGCATGCCCCTCCCCTACATAACGCGTGCGGCCGGCGGGAATGCCCGGGAATCTGCTGGCTCCCTCCACCAGCGTTCCTTACTCCGCCTTCTTCTCACGGAAGGCAAAAAAGCGCTGGCCGAAGTAGTTGAACACCACAAAGAGGCCCATTCCCGCCAGCATGGCCAGATTCTCCGCCCATTTCTTCGACAGGCCGGAGAAGATCAGCCGCACGAGCGGCTTGGCAAGGCCATAGGCAAGGCCATAGCACACGGCAATATTCAGCGCGAAGCGCAGGGCCGTCTCCCAGCCGCTGCCCTGATATTTGAACGTGAAATACCGGTTGAGGAAATAGCTCATCACGCTTGCAAGCGCATAGCTCAGGCCCGTCGCCGGCCAGTAGGAGAACCCGGCGAGGTTATACAGCAGGAACATCAGGCCGTTGCCAACGAGCGTGTTGAGCACGCCCACGAGCAGGAACTTCCACAGTTTTTCGTCAAACAGCATTCGGAGCTTTTCTTTCATACGGATTCTTCTTTCTTTATTGCCAGCAGGACGTGATCGTTCCATCGCTGCTGACGGTGTAGATTGTCTGTCCGTCGCTGCTGACGCCCTCAAGTGTGACCGTCAGCTCCTGCAGGCCGCAGGCGCTGCGGACATCATAGGAAATGACACCGACGATATCGAGGTAGCTCTCGAGCGACAGGTCGTCCTTGTAGACCTCACCGCCGAACTTCTGCGCGGAGGCATAGGTCATGGTGCTCTCCTGCGTCAGGCGGAGCGTTCCGGCCGTCTCGTCATATTCGGCATCGGAAAACTGCGGCCAGTTCTCCTGCACGACGGACTCGACCGAGGCTCTCGGCTCGTCCTTCGCGCCGCAGGCGCACAGCAGGAAGGCGGCCAGGACAATGGCCAGAAAACAGGAAACAGATCTCACAGGCAGCGCCTCCAACAACAAAAATCGGCGCGCATTCTGCGGACCGTATGCCCTATCATACCGCAAAGGCCGGGAAAACGCAAGCAAAAAAGTATCACAGGCCGGTCATGCGGCGTCCGTCAGCCTTGTGTGCGCCAGAATGCGGGCAAACTCGGCATGATAGGTCTTCTCCAGCTCTGCCGCGCAGCGGATGGTCAGAGTGTAGCACGTCGTGCCGTCATAGAGCAGCGTGCCGCAGCAGGCAAGCTCTCCCTCGTCGTCCGCGCCCGTCCACGCGAACTGGTATTGATCTGCCTGAGGCCAGGCCAGATAGACCGGGTCCAGCGCGGCCGCCTCGCGGCCCGTCAGCTGCCGCAGCACCGCATCGGGCGCCCCGGCTGCCGTCTCGATGACGACCTCATAGGCCCCGTCCGCGCGCGTATAGACGCTGCGTCCCTCTGCGGAGTCCTCCGCCGAGCGCTGCAGCTCCGCCGGGAGCTCGGCCGCCAGGCAGAACTGCGGCGGCTCCGGGCCGGAGCCGAGGTCACAGACCGTCTCCGCATCCGCTGCGCTCTTGACAGCGCAGCCGCTCAATGTTAAAATCAGGCAGGCAATTGCAATGCATGGAATCCGTTTCATGTTCCACCTCCGAAAGGATGATCCTGATGCTGAAATACTATGTGTGCTGGCTGCTCCTCATGAGTGCCGTCACGTTTTTTCTTATGGGATGGGATAAGCATCTCGCCCGCTGCCGCCGCAGGCGTATCCCCGAGCGCGTGCTGCTCGGCTGGGCGGCGGCCGGGGGCGCGCTCGGCGGCATACTCGCCATGCAGCTGTTCCGCCACAAAACGCTCCACCGCCATTTTTCCGTCGGCATGCCCGTAATGCTGGCCGTGCAGCCTGTCTCTTATACACATCTCCGAGCCCACGAGACAAG
>OJRU01000081.1_pt1 | contig 11708 bp, 10 predicted proteins | sample 1599321 | NCBI WGS metagenome assembly OJRU01 (sample SAMN03922539, study PRJEB24848) | human gut metagenome | isolation source: stool sample | host: Homo sapiens | place: Germany | collected 2010-05 | reverse complement strand
CCATGTGCGCGATCTTGAAGCATTACGAGGGTTACATAGCGAAACTTTGTACCCGAACGCTGAAAGACGACGCGGGCAATACTTACTCCTATGTGGACGAAGAAATGCGTAACAGGCTGCAAGTGCGCCTTATTACCCGCACTCTTGCGTTTCATGTAGGCTAACTCTTTAAGCCCATGCGGGGAGCGTGTACCCCTTTCCACGCTTCCCGTTATGGGCTGTTTGTCGTTCCGTAAAAGCATATCGGAAACGGTATGCTTTTACAGGCTGGCAAAGCCTTATTGTTCCTTGATAAAGAAAGCCCGCAAGATAACAGCGGCGCATCATAGGCAAAACGGGTACGTTCCTTTTGCGCCGAGCTGGGCGGCTGGTACGCCATGACGTATATCCGAGAGGATATGCCGAGCGACAAATACCGAGCCGTAACGCAAGTGTGGCAACTTGCAGGCGATGACGCGCAAAACACATAATGATACGACCTTACAGCCACAGTCCGAGCGTTCAAAGCGTCGCAGGCGATGGGTAGGGCTGCACGAGAACCGTGCGGGGGTGAAACTCCCTTGGAGCTGCGCCAGCAGCCGTCCGTTTTGTCATTTCCCTTTGTAGTTATTTCGTTTCCCATGAAAGGGGGATTTGTTTCTATGGAAACAACCATGAAGAAAACAACGTCCCCGATTGTACGCGAGTACAAGATCGGGGATATAACGTATATCGTCAAGGCCGTCGTCAAAGACGGCGCGAAAGAGGACGCCGTGACAAAGGTGCGCCGCCTGATTCAGAATGACTTGCGGGGTAAAAAAGTTACAAATAATTTTGAACCCGCCTAATGACGGCGAGCGAGATCCCTGGTATAATATAAATAACCTGTTTGTCCGGCTGCCGGAATAGGAGGCAACATGAAAAAGCAGCCCGACAAAATCACCGCATATTACTACCGTGCGGCGAACGAACAAACAGACCTGAACCTTGACAATCAAATGCACCGACTTTTGAGCCATGCGCAGGAAAACGGAACGGACACCTATATGTTCTTCGTGGACAATGGATACAGCGGCCTGACCGCAGAGCGTCCGGCGTTTCAAAATCTGCTTGCAGCAATCCATGAGAACCGCGTGCAGAAAATCGTTGTCGTATCGCTTGATCGACTTTACCGCAGCCGTCTTGCAGCGGTGCAGTTCCTTGATGATATGGAGCAGAGAGGTATTTCGAATTGCTCCATTACAGACGGCGATCTGCCCCTTTGCCGAGAACTGTATCGCGGCATTGTCAACGCCTACCGCAGTTCTTCCGAGAAAGGCGGTGAGTTCAGATGACGGGATTTACCTTTCAGAGCTTGAAGCCGCAGGACAGTTTAAGCAATGAGCTTCGCAGCGTGATCCGCGATAATGTTTTGCAGTTCTACGCCAAGGGGCTATCTACGGAAGCAGAGGAAGAAGGCCTGACCGCTCTGTATGAGCGTCTTTCGCAGGAAGATAAGCTGGATGGTGAAAGCAACTCCATAGCGAACCAGAAGAAGATTCTGGAACGCTACTGCAAGGATCATGGGATTACCGCTTACCGACATTATGACGAGGACGACGGTTATTCCGGCACAAACTTCAACCGTCCGGGCTTCCAGCGTATGCTTGCCGACATCAAGGCAGGGCGGATCAAGCGCGTCATCGTAAAGGACATGAGCCGCTTCGGACGCGATTATCTCCAAGTGGGAATGTATACCGATGTTGTTTTCCCGGAGTTTGGCGTTCATTTTATTGCCGTCAATGACGGCGTGGACAGCACACGCGGCGAAAGTGAGTTTACCGCGATCCGCAATGTGTTCAATGAAATGTATGCCCGCGATACCTCTAAGAAGATTCGCGCTACATGGCAGAGCAAAGGCAAGTCCGGCGAGCATTTGACGACCATTCCACCCTATGGGTATATGAAAAGCCCGGAGGACAAAAAGAAATGGATCGTCGATGAAGAAGCCGCAGCCGTCGTACAGAAGATATTCTCCCTGTGCGCATCTGGCAAGGGACCCACGCAGATTGCTAAATGGCTCAAACAGCAGCAAATCTTGAATCCAACCGCCTATTGCTATGCGAAAGGTCTGCCGACCAGCAACAAGCCGACAGCAGACCCGTACAAATGGACAAATGAAATGGTTTCCCGCATTTTAGAGCGCGTAGACTATCTGGGACATACCGTAAACTTCAAGACTACAAAGCAGTCCTATAAGAGCAAGAAGAAAATCTGGAATGACCCTGAGAATTGGGTGATCTTCGAGAACACTCAGCCGCCGATCATCGAGGAAAGCGTGTTCCTGATTGTTCAGAACATTCGCAAGGCGCGTCGCCGTCCTACCAAGATGGGTGAAATGGGTATATTCTCCGGGCTTCTGTATTGCGCAGAGTGCGGCGGCAAAATGTATCAATGCCGCGCTACCAACTTTGCGGAGAACCAGAAATACTTCATCTGCTCTACCTACCGCAAGGGCAAGGATCTCTGCACGACCCATTCTATCAAGAATGTCGTGCTGCATGAAATTGTTCTGCGAAATCTGCGAGAAGCAATCTCCTATGTTTCAGAGCATGAAGCGGAGTTCATTCAGGACGCCGCCGAGAGCGATATGCGGGACAGGGATGCAGAGTTCGTTCGGAAGCGCGAAACGCTGGCAAAGGCAGACACGCGGATTGCCGAGCTTGACCGCATTATATCCCGACTGTATGAGGACAACGTGATCGGCAAGCTATCAGACGAACGGTTTATCAAAATGTCCCATGACTACGAGTTGGAACAAAGCAACCTGAAATCAATGGCAGAAGTCCTGCGCAAAGACCTGAAGCAGCAGGAGCAGCAGAAAACCAATGTTAGGGCTTTTATCGCTGCCGTAAAGAAGTACACGGATTTGCAGGAGCTTGACGCGGCTGTTCTCCGTGCTTTCATTGACAGGATCGAAGTTTCCCATGTTGACAAGAAATCCAGAACGCGGGAAATCACCATCGTCTATAACTTTATCGGTGCATTTGACTTCACACGGGCAATCGAAAATGCCCGTAACACAAGTAAAAAAGAGCAAAGAACGGCATAGCCGTTAAGCTATACCGTTCCTTGCTTCAATGTTTTCCTAAGTCACCGCCGCATTATCTGCCGTATTTTGTTCTGAAACTGCATAGTCTGGGGCGAAACCTCGAAATCTATCGAAATATCGCTTAATATGGAACGCGATATTTTTTCACATAATTTTTCCAGAAAGGGCTTGCAAAAGGCTTTCATATGTAGTAAACTATGGTCAAAAGTTATTCGCGTTTTTCCTCTATTTCAGATATAGATATTTACATCGGATAAATTCTTTAACATTTTATCCGATTCTTTTTGAACGCAAAACTGCAGCACCATTCATCTCGTTATATGCTATTCTCAAAAACGAAAAACGCCCATTTCGTTACAGAACGCAGAAAATTTGCGGCACTCACCTGCCGAAGAGTCGTTAGAGGAGGAAACACCATGAAACGCATCAAACGAACGCTTGCTGCTCTGCTCATCGTCGTCCTGACGCTGGCCCTGCTCGGCGAGGCCGTCTTCGCAGACAACAGTGAGCAGCCCGTCTGGCCCGAAGAGGGCGCGATCCAGCTCAGCAAAAGTGCTGCCGCTGTCGAGGGAAAGGAAAACACATGGGAGGTCACGCTCGGTATTCAGGGCAAAAATTATAAGACGACCTCCGACGTCGTGCTGGTCATCGATAATTCGAACAGCATGTACGACAACAGCCGCATGGCAAAGACAAAAGCCGCCGCAAATGCCTTCGTGGACACGCTGCTGACTGAGGACAGCACCACGCGCATCGCGCTGGTGGTCTACAATCTCAACGAGACCCACACCGGGTTTTATACTTACGAGAATAAGGCTGCATTGAAGCACCAGATCGATGCAATTGCGAAGTCCAGACCCGAAACGCTTGGTGGTACCTTTACGCAGCTTGGCCTTCATACAGCCCGTACCCTGCTGAACTCTGCGGAATCCACCGGGCAGAATAAGAGCATCGTGCTGCTGAGTGATGGGGAACCGACCATGGCTTACCGTGTTTCGCAGGTTGCGGCCGACATCAGCTTTGACGGATTTAATATTGATGTAAAATCAAACTGCGGTGAATTTAGCAGCAGTCATAAGACTCCTGATCTTAGCGTATCCGTAAATTACAAAGCCGGAACGCCCGAAATTGTTTCCTGTGATTATACGCAAACAGTTGGTGACGGAACGTCTACTACAAATAGTTATAGCGTCTCCAGTACGATCAACACTGCACTAAACCACGGAAGTACCAGTGGCAGTGTAAAGTGCAGTCATTTCCTTGGTATTGGTCAACAGGATTGGCCGTATGTGATCAACGAGAATTACAGTAACGGGCAGGAGCTCTCCACTGGCACAGTCTCTGGAAATGGTCTACCCGCAAAGGACTTTACTTTCTCTACCAAAGTTGCCGCTCGAGTAACCATGCAGATTTCGAATCATGGACTCCCCACGATTTGGGAGGCCCAGCAGGCCACAGCAGAGGGCACTACCGTTTACACCGTCGCCTTCCAGGCAGGCACCGACGGCGAACGCGTTCTGAAAGCCTGTGCCACGAATCCAACGAAGGGTTTCTTCGCTATCTCCTCCTCGACGAACATTGAGACCGCGCTGAAGGACGCCTTCACCTCAATTGCGGGCAGCATTTCCATTGCGGCCCGTGCCGGCTCCGTCGCCGACACGATGGGTGACAAAGTTCAGCTTGTCTTCAAGGACGCCGCGCCCATCATCACGACCGATATGGCCGTCTATGCTGCAGGCAACGCCGACGTCTACATCAGTCAGGGCACGGCCTCCTATGACTCCGCGGCCCGCGCCATTCACTGGACGGTCGGCAACGTCAGCGAGCAGGATAAGCCCGTCATGAAGTACCGGGTCACCATCAAGTCCGGTTGTACCCCGTCCACGGGCGAAACGCTTCTCACGAATGAGCAGGCCACCTTCTCTTACATCGACTACCTCGGCCGCAATGCCGAAGCCGAATTTCCGAAGCCCGAGGTCACCGTGGGCGGCGGCAAGCTGCTCGTTCACTGGTATCAGGTAAACGAGAACGGCCAGCCTGTCAACGCGCAGGGCACCGTGGTCGAGTCCCCCGCCCTCGCCAATCAGGTCCAGCCTGCGGAATACCACAGCGTGAACGGTTCGACCGGTCTGCGCTATAACACCCCCTATACCGTGGACCACAAGATCTTCGACGGCTACACCTACTACGGCAGTTATATTCTGAATGACGGCAGTCTGACCGAAGGCGACAGCGCCACCGTCACGCTGACGGCCGTGAGCTCCAACCAGGACCTCTGGTTCGCCTATGGGCGTGATTTCAAGGTCGCGCATGTGCAGAACGGCACCGTCGTTCAGACCGACACCCACGCCGTGACGGAGCATTTTGATCTCACGGCGCAGGTACTCACCGGGCATCTCTATGGCGGCGCATTCTCTGCCGAAGCCTGTGGCGCAGGCAGTGTCCAGAGCTTTGCCGCCGGGCAGAATGCCATGGACTTCACCCCGGAGGCCGGAGCCACCTACTACATCTGGGAGCCGAGCGATGTTTATCTCGCGCCGCGCAACTATAACGTCTGGCAGCATGTCTATGGCAGTTCGAACGGCGAGCGCGGTGTCATCGCAACGTATCTGCTGACGACCATCGACCGCACGCTCTATCAGGAGGTCGGCTTTCTGTCCGGCAGCAGCAGCTATGCGTCCGAAAAGGACGGCGCGTCCATCGCCTACGGCGTCGTGAATGCAAACAAGGGCAGCAAGCTTTACCAGCAGCTCTTTGTCCGCGACGGCAGCTTAAACGCGACTGAGGGAATCGAGGCCACGAGCCGCGACGACGGCTACATTGGCCTGTATCGTTGGACGGACGGCGCGTTCTATCAGAAGGACGCCGCATTCTCCTTCCAGCCCTATTGGATCACGCTTGACGGCATCCGTGTCACCGGCACGAGCGTGCGTACCTGCACCTATCGCGGCACCGGCACAACGGATGATCATCAGAGTCTTGGCATCTCAGCTAAAACGACCGGCTCGGCCTGCACGGTAGTCTCTGCTGCCGAAACCACCATCCGCTTCGCCGAGACCTATTCCCTTGACGCTGCGACGGACGCCCCTGTCGCTCCGCCCGAGCCGGAGCCCAAAACTGTCACGCTGACCCTGCACGAGGGCACGAGCACCCGCACCCTCACCGTCCCGACGGGCGATCAGCGCGGCAAGGTCGCCCCGGCCGAGCTTGGCGGCAAGGTCTTCGCAGGCTGGTATACAGACGACGCCTACCGCACGCCTGCCGATCTTTCCAATGTGCAGGAGAACCGCACGCTCTACGGCAAGTACGTCAGTTATAATTACCTGCGCGTGGAATATCAGCGCAACAGCTTCCTGCAGGGCAACAGCATCACGCTGCTCTCCGCCGTCGACGGGCGCGGCTTTGCAGAGACGGGCTTTGTCATCAACGGAAAGCGCGTCGCCGTACCGCAGCTGACGGAGCGCTTCCGCGTCTTTACGGCGCAGATGGTCTTTGGCCGCAGCGTCAGCCGTGACGCTCTGCTGATGACGATGCCCTACTCCCTGCAGGGCCTGCAGCGCGGCGCTGCGATCGAGATCACGCCGTACTGGGTCACGCCGGACGGAACGACCGTCTACGGCGAGGCACGCACGCTGATCTACGAGTACTTCACCCTCCGTGGGTAAGAACAGGAGGCAATCACAATGGATGATATTATGAATGCAGAGCTGACAGACATTCTGAAAGCCAATAATATTGAAATTCCCGTTTCGGGCGGCGGCGGTCTGCAGAGCATCGGCCCCGGCATGTATCTCTTCACCATGCCGGACGGCAGGCAGATCACGTTCAATGACGCAGGCGAGATCACGAATATTCAATAAACCACCTTATGGAGAGGCACAGTCTCCCCGTAACTGTATTCGCTCAATTTGGTAAGGAGATATCTATGGAGTCGACCGTCGTGCTGGCAGGGATCCCGGTCCGCCTTTCCCTGCGCAGCCCGGCCTATGCGGCATGCTTTCAGCCGTTTTGGACGGAGGCTGACCCGGTCGCAGCCGTCCGGGTCCCGGAGGATGCGCTCAAAGAGGCCGCACCGCACTACGAGGCCGGTACCACGCCGGAGCAGGTCGAATATCTGGAGCTCGGTCCTCGTGTCTGCGATGCCCTGCTCCCCTACGGCCGCATACTGTTCCATGGTGCTGCCATTCTCTGGCGCGGGCGCGTATGGGTTTTTACCGCAAACAGCGGGACCGGTAAGACAACGCAGTACATGCTCTGGAAGCTGTGCTTCGGCAGCGAAATAAAAATTCTGAACGGAGATAAGCCTCTGCTGGAATTCCGCGAGGGTGGCATTCTCGTCCATCCCTCGCCCTGGCGCGGAAAGGAGGGCCTCGGCTCTCTGGACGCCGCCCCGCTCGGCGGCATCATTCTGCTGGAGCAGAGCGAAGAGAACCGCATGCGCCGTCTGCTCCCGGCTGAGGCAGCCGGGCCGCTGCTGACGCAGCTGCTGTTTACCCGCAAGAACGCGGACGATGTCCGCGCAGCCTGTGCGCTGGAGGAGCGCCTGCTGGCGCAGGTGCCCGTCTGGCTGCTGCAAAACCGCGGCGACGCGGCCTCGGCCGCTCTGTGCCGCGATACCCTGATGGAGGCGCAAACATGACATACACCTTACAGAAAGATGTGGCGCTCGTGACCGTTTGCGACGAGCATTTTCTGGTTGCCGCCGGGCAGGCCCGCGGCAAGGTCCCTGCCGTGAAGGGCATCAACCGGCCGGGAGCCTATTTCTGGAACCTTCTGCAGCAGAAGCTGCCGGAGAACGACATTCTCCGCCACACAGCCGCAGATTATCACATTCCCATTGAGAAGGCCGCACTGGCACTGCGCCGCTTCGCCGCGCTGCTGGCCGCCGAGGGCTATCTGACCATGGCAGGATGATCCTCAAAAGCGCTCCGACTTCGCTGTCGGGGCGTTTTTTGTGGGAAAAAGCTTGTAATATGGGCACGATTCGAGTATAATAGATTGCAAATCGAATTCAGCGCAACGCTTCGGCGAACCCTGAAACACAAGAGAGGTTGAAGTCATTATGGAGCTCGTAACTGTTCGAGACCTGTTCAAGCACACCGCAGACTACGCCGGGAAGACGGTCTCCGTCGGCGGCTGGGTGCGCTCCGTCCGCGCGTCCAAGACGTTCGGCTTTATCGTCCTGAGTGACGGCACGTTCTTCCAGCCGCTGCAGGTCGTCTATCATGATACGATGGATAATTTTGCCGCCATTTCCAAGACGAATGTCGGTGCTGCTCTCATCGTCCGCGGCAAACTCGTCGAGACGCCGGACGCCCGCCAGCCCTTTGAGCTGCAGGCCGAGGAGGTCACGGTCGAGGGCGCTTCCACGCCGGACTATCCCCTGCAGAAAAAGCGCCACACGCTGGAATATCTGCGCACGATGACGCACCTGCGCCCGCGCACGAACACCTTCCAGGCCGTGTTCCGCGTCCGCAGCCTCGCTGCCTATGCCATTCACCAGTTCTTCCAGGAGCGCGGCTTCGTCTATGTCCATACTCCGCTCATCACCGGCTCCGACTGTGAGGGCGCAGGCGAAATGTTCCAGGTCACGACGCTGGACCTCAACAACGTACCCCGCACGGGGGACGGCAAAGTCGACTATACGAAGGACTTCTTCAACAAGCCGACGAACCTGACCGTTTCCGGCCAGCTCAACGGCGAGACCTATGCCATGGCCTTCCGCAACATCTACACGTTCGGTCCGACGTTCCGCGCCGAGAATTCCAACACGACGCGCCATGCCGCCGAGTTCTGGATGATCGAGCCGGAGATCGCATTTGCCGACCTGAGCGACGATATGCGCCTTGCCGAGGATATGATCAAGTATATCATCTCCTATGTGCTGGAAAACGCTCCGGAGGAGATGAGCTTCTTCAACCAGTTCGTGGATAAGGGCCTGCTGGAGCGCCTGCACCACGTCATGACGTCCGACTTCGGCCATGTGACCTATACCGAGGCCATTGCCCTGCTCGAGCCGCACAATGACCAGTTCGAGTATCCGGTCCATTGGGGCAGCGACCTGCAGACCGAGCACGAGCGCTACCTCACCGAGGTCGTGTTCCAGCGCCCCGTTTTCGTCACGGACTACCCGAAGGAGATCAAGGCCTTCTACATGAAGCTGAACCCGGACGGCAAGACCGTCGCTGCCATGGACTGCCTCGTCCCCGGCATCGGCGAGATCATCGGCGGCAGCCAGCGTGAGGACGACCTCGAGACGCTGCGCAACCGCATGCATGAGCTTGGCCTGAAGGAAGAGGACTACGGCTTCTATCTTGACCTGCGCAAGTACGGCTCTGCCCGCCACGCCGGCTTCGGCCTCGGCTTCGAGCGCTGCGTCATGTACCTGACCGGCATGGGCAACATCCGCGACGTCATTCCCTTCCCGCGCACGGTCAATAACTGCGATCTTTGATCGTGATCTCAATAAAGCAGCCGCAGGCCCGTTACCGGACCTGCGGCCTCTTTTCGTCAAAAACGCCGCTGCAGGCCTTCTGCAGCGGCGTTTGGTTATTCAGCAGTAAAAATCGCGGATCTTCTTGGCGCGGCTCGGGTGACGCAGCTTTCGGATCGCCTTGTTCTCGATCTGGCGGATGCGCTCGCGCGTGACGCCGAAGATCTGGCCGACCTCCTCGAGCGTGTGCGTCTTGCCGTCGTACATGCCGAAACGCAGGCGCAGGACGTCTGCCTCACGCTCTGTCAGCGTGTTGAGGATCTCGCTGAGCGCCTCGGCCAGCAGCGTGTTGCTCGTGGCATCCGCCGGGCCCGGCGTGTTGTCATCCTCAACGAAGGAGCCGATGGTCGTATCCTCCTCGTCGCCGACCGGCGTATCGAGCGACAGCGTGTCCGCCGCCGTGCGGTTCGCCTCGATGATCTTCTCGATTGGGAGATTCAACTCCTCGGCGATCTCTTCGAGCGTCGGCTCGCGGCCAAGCTCCTGCACGAGTTTGCGGTTGCAGCGCGTGGCCTTGTTGATGACCTCCACCATATGCACCGGAACGCGGATCGTTCTTGCCTGATCGGCAATGGCGCGCGTGATCGCCTGCCGGATCCACCAGGTCGCATATGTAGAGAATTTATTTCCCTTTGTATAGTCGAACTTGTCCACCGCGCGGATCAGGCCCGTGTTGCCCTCCTGAATGAGGTCGAGGATATGCAGGCCGCGGCCGGAATACTTCTTCGCAATGGAGACGACAAGGCGCAGGTTTGCCTCGGTCAGCTTGTTTTTGGCCTCCTGATCGCCCTCGGCGACGCGGCGGGCAAGATCCTGCTCCTCCTCTGCGGAGAGCAGCGGTACCTGACCGATCTCCTTCAGATACATGCGGACGGGATCGTCCAGATTATATTCTGCTGCCAGCTCGACCGGATCAACCAATGATTCTTCCTCATCCAAATCCGCGCCAGTCATGTCGAGGTCATCCAGCAGGCCCTGCATCGGATCGGAATCGCTCTCGGTGTCCCCGCTCACGATCTGAATGCCGATGGATTCAAACGTGTCGTAGACCTGTTCGATCTTATCCACGGAAAGATCCATTTTTTCCAGCGCGGCCATCAGCTCCGAGGAGCTGAGCATACCGTCGCGACGCCCCTTGCTGATGAGCGCGTTCAGAGGAGCCATCAGTTCCTCTGTCGATTTTCCGTTTTTCTTCGAGGTAGCCATAGCGCACTTCCTTGCAGCTTGATAAGATGCGCTCTTTCGGGCGCATCGGAACTCATTATACCGCGTTTTCTGCGTCAAAGCAAGAGTTTTTCAGAATTTTTATCGAAAAAACGCAGAAATATTCCCGTTCTGCCGCAGCCCGCAGCGCATGGCCATTTCCGTCCGGCTATTTCACAGGATTCCCGGTTCGATCTCACAATATACCCGTCTGCTCGTCTTTTTCTGCGGGCTCCGGATCGGGCAGGACGCCATGGTTAATGAGCTCGCAGCGGTTGATGGGCGTGCCGAGCGCGTAGAATTTTTCCTCGTAGCCCGTCATGATGCCGACGGGGCCGTTCTCGTGCAGATTGCGAGTCAGGTTGCGGATCTCCAGCCCACAGGCCTCAAATTCGCCGAGCGACCACTCGAACAGCGGTGCGTTGTCCGTCTTGAAGTGGATTTCCCCGTTCAGGCGCAGCACGCGCTGGTAGCTCTTCAGGAAGGTGTGGAACGTCAGGCGGCGCTTGGCGTTCTTCTTGCGCGGCCACGGGTCGCAGAAGTTCAGGTAGATCAGGTCCACCTCGCCCGGCGCGAAGTACTCCTCCAGTTTGGCGGCATCGATGCTCAGGAAATAGACGTTTTTCAGTCCCATGGAAAGGGCCTTCTCCATCGCCAGCACCAGTGCCTCCTGCACGCGCTCCACGGCGACGAACAGGACGTCCGGCTCCAGCGCAGCCGTCTCGACCGTGAACTTTCCCTTGCCGCAGCCGATCTCCAGCCGCAGCTCGCGCGCCTGAGGCATCAGCGAGCGCCAGTTGCCGCGCAGATAAGCCGCGTCCTCCAGCCATACCGACCGGCAGGCCTCCATCCGCGGCGCAAGATTCTGTCTTTTTCTCATTCTCATGGTGATTCTCTCCCGGATCCATTCTCGTTTTCCTGCATCTGTCTCTTATACACATC
>OJRU01000079.1_pt1 | contig 11774 bp, 13 predicted proteins | sample 1599321 | NCBI WGS metagenome assembly OJRU01 (sample SAMN03922539, study PRJEB24848) | human gut metagenome | isolation source: stool sample | host: Homo sapiens | place: Germany | collected 2010-05 | reverse complement strand
CGAGATTGCCTCTTGTCTCGTGGGCTCGGAGATGTGTATAAGAGACAGCTACTGACCCCTATTTAACGTTTCCCAACGCATTTTTAACATTTGCAAACACTTTGTGGCACGGTTTTTGCTGGGGTCGCCACTTTACCAAAATTTAACATTTAGCAACCCACTTTGGCACGGTTTTTGTTATGGCTTACATTTAACATCTTTTGCACAAGTTTGGCACGGTTTTTGTTATGCGTGTGCGCCCGTGAAATTGTTTCACGTGGAACACTGCCACACCGATGCACGAAATAAAATGTTTCACGTGGAACACATTGTTAAACAAAGTTAAAAGAATAATTTAACACAAAATAACACGCCAACCGCTTGCAGGTGAAATAAATTGTTTAACTTTGCAGCGTGTTAAACAATTAAATACTTAAACAAAATGAAAACAACCGATTTAATTTTAGAAAATCAGAAAGTGTTAAACGCAATGCAAAACTTGGTATTGCAAAGTAAGAAACACATTGAGTTTTTGGCTGCAAATGCGCCCGAAATTCGTACCAACTTGGAAAGCGTTGCCGAAAGTATGCAGACGCTCGCCGATATGCTGGAAAATCAAATCGTGTTTAACCGTGATACACGCATCAAGTTTGCAAAAGAGTGCGCCTGCAAAAATCAAGCGTATGACTTTATCGCAACTGAAAAACTCATCGGGCGTTTCAAAAACTTTTGCGAATGTTACCCGACAAACTTGTACATCGGTTTAACGGGCGTTGAAACATTGCAGGACAAATAACAATCAGCAAGCGAAAAGAAAAGGCGGTAACAATCAAGTTGCCGCCTTTCTTTTTATCCTGCCTTGCAGTTACTCAATATAAACGCCGTCAGACAAAGCCGCATATATCATTTCTTGTTCCTCTGTCAGCATTTCGGCGGTGTGGATAGGTGTTACATCATCAAAGATATTAAACCCTCTGAAATCGCCTAAAATGCCCGTTTGTCTGTCATTGTTTCGCCCGTTGCTTGCGCTCTCGTACCACTTGCAGTAAATGTAAGGTTCTAACCCGTAATATAACATTTCGTTCCAATCATCGCCGCCCACGGTTTTAACTTGGGTGCTTGGTGAAAGGTATATTATTTCGCTGCTTGGTTCGGTTTCCTCAACTTGAAATACAACGCCATTGCAGGACAAAAGCGCAACCCCGTTGCCCGTTACCACGTTTATAACGTACTGCAAACCTATCGTTTTACCTGCATAATCGGTATTGAGTGTAACAAAGCCTGCAAACGGCAAAAAGATTTGTATTTCGCTTTCGTAGTCGGTGTTGTCCTCATTGTGCGCTGGTACTACCGCCGTGCCGAAATCAAGCGTTATTTTGTCTTGCGCTGGCTGGTGGCAAGATACGCCCGTGTTGTAGTTGCCGCATCGTATTACATCGGTGCTGCTTGCGCCTATGTTGGTGTAAACACGGCGTATTTTGTTCACGTATGCGCCCAAATCTATGTTTTCGTATATTGGTGCGCCCGTACTTGGGTCTGTACCCGTTTCCTTGAAAAATCGTTTGCCGCTAAATTCTGCCAACTCATCAAGCGTTACCAAATATACGTTTATTGCGCCGTACTGCTCGCCCACAACGGTAACGGGGTACGCACTGCCAATAACTGCAATACCGCTCCAATCAGTGTTTACTTGTATGCTTCCCGTTGCCGTCTTTTTATCGCTTGAAATCGTAAGGTCTTGCGTTTGAGGGACGCCGCTTGCGTTCTCGTAATAGAATTTCGGTGTACTTTTTTCGGTGTCAAATTCTGTACCATCGTTTGCCGTTAATGTAGCATTTACCGTTTCCCCGTCTTTCACATATTGCGGCAAGTCCTCGTTAGCGGTGCAATTTGATAGGTTTGTAGAAATTTCTACCACATAATCGTAACTGCCCGTAAGCGTTACGGGCTTTGTCGGGTCTATGTCGGTAACGGTTAGCGTTGCTTGTTGGCTGTATTCCAAATCCTGCACCACAAACGGCGTTTTGGTCGCTGTTCCTGCCTTGTTAGTGTAACTCGCTTTGAGGTCAAAGAAACGCACTTTGTTCGGGCTGTATTGCCCCGTAACGGTGAAAGTTGCCGTTTCCCCGTCAAACGTATGTTGTTCGGTTACGCCGCTGCCCGTTATGTTGTTCGTAACATTTAGTTCGGGTGTTCCCTCGCTGGCTGTCGTACCCGTAAGCGTGAAACTCTCGCCCGTGTCGGCATCGTCATACTCCCAACTTGCCGTTTTACCGTCTGGCGAAATTGTCAAGTCTTTCGTATCGGGGTAGCCGTAACCGTCCGTAAACTCCACTTGCGCCGCCGTTATCTTGTAACCCTCGTTTGCCGTTACTTGTATGCTCGCATCATAATAACCGCTGCCCTTTGTTCCCGTTGCGGTCGTGTTCGGTATGTTGTTTATAACTTCCAAATCGTTTTCGCTTCGGGTGTTTCCCGTGATAGTTATTTCCGTGTGTGCATCGGTGTCGGACAACTCACCAAACGCCCAAACCTTTGCGCCGTTCATATCCAAAACAACGCTTTTCGGGTAGCCGCTTGTATTGGTATAAACCGCCTTAATATCGCCTACAAACAAATAACCGTCATTCGTTCTTACGTTTATATCCCAATAACCGCCGCTGGCGTTCCACTGGCTGTTATCATCGTGTGCGTTAGGTATATTTACAATTACTGCCATACTCTTTTAATTTTCGGTTGTTCCTTTCAAAGTTACCATAATGATACCCCCGTTTTCATTCAAAAGCCCCGTTTCAGCAAACGGCACTTTCTCGAAATTCGGTGTTCGCTTGTACACCGTTTCACGGTTTGAAATATACGGGTCGGGGTTGTCGCTTTCAGATACACGCCCAGTTGCCGCCAAAATCTCGCTTTCGTAGGTTTTAAGCACATCAACACGCAACGTAAGTTCGTAGGCGTTGTTTCCCTCAAAACTTACCCTTTCCACGAAATAATACCGCCCCAAATCGGGTATGTAACAATAATTGAAAGTCGGTCGGGGCTGCTTTCGTAGTGTTACGGTCGGGCGCAACACATCGAAAGTTTGCCGCAAATCGCCCTCAATCGCCGTAAATTCGCCCAACTGCTTGTTTACAGTGTTCGGGTGTCCGTTGTATGAATAAAAGTTTATCGTTGTCATATCGGTAAGAAAAAAGGCGGTGCGGTGCGCTTTCACCTGCACCCACACCGCCCAAAGTTAAACAATCTAATACCTATCAAGTTACTTGATAAAGAATACTACAAAGTTTTCATTTGTGTCGTTGAAATATCCAGCGTCAAACTTGTAATAGTTGTTGAAAAACTCGGCTTTCGCATTGTAGTTCGTTGTTACTCGTCTGTCAAGATTGCAAACGCCCAACGCATCACGGTCGAACATTACGCCCAACACGCCCGAAATTTCAACGGCTTTGCCGCCGCTTTCCTTAACCTTGATATGCCCCGTGTGGGCAAACTCGTAGTTCTTTCCGCTGCCCTGCCAAAATGGTACGGTTTCGGCTTGCGGCAAAAGCACATCGCCACGGTTGAACGTGTCGGAATAAAGATAGGTCTGCGCTGCCTTTGCAAAGTCTGACAAAAGTACAACGTGTAACATATCTTTCGGCGTAAATCTTTCCTTGCCGCCAACATTGAACATGGTCGAAATGCTTTGCAGGCGGTCGGCATACGTACCCATTACGTAAGACGCAAAGCGGATAAAATCGGGGTCGGTTATCGCCTTTGCCGCTGTCAGTGCGGCAGGGTTCGGGGTCGGTTCGCCTTGCGCTGGTGTTGCCGGGGAATACTTGTCATTGTACAATTTCAAAAGGTTCACGCATCTTGCTGTGCTTGCGCTTGCAAGGTCTGCCCCTGATATATCACCTCCCGCCGTTGCTCCAAACGCTTCCGCATCAGCTAACACGGTTTCCGCAATCATATTGTTAATTGTACGCATAATCAAAGCGTCTGCCTTGATAGTCATTGACTTTTCAACGGCTGCATAAATCATCGAAATAAAGCCGTTGAGTTGTGCGGCGTTGCTGAAACTTTCCTTAACCTGTCTTTCGGTGATTGATACGGGCACTTCAAACGTAACCTTTGAGTTGAAAAACTTTGCGGTAACGGTCGGTTTGTGGAACACGTCTTGCGAATAGGTCTTCCCGTCCGTCAAGTTCCACGTGTCGTTTTCCTCTGCTTCGGGAACATCGGCACTTATTTTTTCCAATACGCTGCCAAACTCCCACGCATCCATAAGTACGGACGGCACTTTGCCCGCATAAGGTCGGTTTACGAAAATCACCTTGCCGATATGGTTTACAAGTGATTTTACGTAATTATCTACGGCACTTTGATTGAACACTTCTTGGCCCAAATCCACAAGGCCCGTCAAATCTTCCTGCACAATGTCGGTTTTGCCCAACACGTCACCCGATACGGTTTTAATAAGCTTGTAAATCTGTGTTACTTCCATATTGCTAAAATTAAATTAGTTATTCGTAAATACTCGTTGTTAATTCTCTTACAAGTGCAAAGATAATGTTTTTTCTCCAATTATCACGCCTTAACTGCAATTCTTTTGCGATTTCACTTGAAATTGATTTGCTTGCGCCCGTTCCTTTGCTGGTTTCGGTTGTTTGGCGTTCCTCTGTGCGGTTTCTTTCGTCTTGCGCTGTCTTTCGGTCGCTGTCTGAAAAATCGGTGTCATTAAACGCCTTGTTTGCGCCCGTTTCGGTGTTGTCGGTGCTTTCCTGCAAAGTTACGGTTTCCGTCCGTTCAACTTGCCCCGTTACGGGTGTCAGTACATCGTAATTGGCTAACATCGCCGCCGCTTCACGTTCCCAGCCTTGCACGTTTACCTCAATCACCGCCGAAACAACATCGCTCGCGTTGTCGCTGGTTATGCTGCTTACAACGGTCTTGCCGCCGTACATCAGTAAGGCGTAAGCGTCTAACTTTGTCGGGTCGGTATCCCCGAAAATTGCGGCGTACTCTGTCGGATATTCAGTCTTGAAAACCGTTGCGAATATCCCGTTACCCTTTGTAAATAGTTCGCTGTATTTCATTGTTTATCTTTGTTTTCGTCTGTTTCCTCTGTTTTCTCTGTTTCGGTATCGTTACCGTCCGTTTCCGTTTCCGTTTCTTTCGTTTCCTCTGTTTCCTCTGTTTCGGTATCGTTCCCGTCTGTTTCCGTTCCGTTTCCGTCTGTTTCGGTTGTTTCCTCTGTCGGGTCGGGTTCGTCTGTCGGGTCGGGGTTTTCCTTTGCCGTTTCCAAATCAGCCGCCAAAGCGTTGTAATTATCCCTTTCCAAACCCCAACTTGAAGCAAGTTTAACCGAAATTTCGGTATCGAACATTTCGTTAATTTTCTCAACCGCATTTTGTCTTTCTTTTAGCATATTATCCACATACGGCAAAAGTACATCTACATTCATACTTACCTCGCCCAAATTAAGGCGTTCACGCTTCATATTATAATTTGCGTTTAACCCCAATTCGTTGTACATACTGGCTTTGTAGTATTGTATCAGTTCAATAAGTTGCGTAATATACACGCTGTTTGTGGTCGGGGCTGTCTGCATATTTACGCCTTTGAAAAAAGCGTTTTCCCCGATAATTGAAAATTCGCCGTCTTGTATCTTGCTCAAAAACTCATCGGCACTTTGTTTCGTCTTGTCATCGCTGGCGCTTATAAGCATCGTGATACGTGTCAAAATGCTTGCCGTGTTCAACGAAATAAGCCCGTCAGTATGCAAAACGGCATACCGCCCAATAAGCGGCAAAAGACTTTCGCCGTTGCTGTCATTTTCAATCAAAACCCCGTCTTTCTGTATATCGTAGGTTTTGTTTAACTTTATTGCAGGGTTCGCCACGGTGTAAAGCGTTGCCCGTCCGTAAACATCGGGTTCGCCGCCTTTGCCGCCCGAAAGCGCATACAAAACCCCGTCCACGCTGGTAACAAAGGCGTTGCCCGTGGTCTGCAAAAGCCGCTCCAATTCCTTTTGCGGTATGCTGTCGGGCAAACCCTCATACTCAAACATACTTTGAGTTTTCGCCAACGTGTTCGCAATAAATTCAGTGACGGCGGTGTCTTTGTCCATTACTTGTTGCTGGTACAACTTGTAAATGTTATCTTTTCTTTTCATCTGTCAAAACTTTAATTAGGGTTGTAAGTTCGGCTAACACTTTCGTATTTTCCGCAATCGTATCTTTTAGGTGTCCCGTTTCTTCTTGGTGCGCCTGCCTTTGTTTCACCATATACCAAAACAATGCGCCACACATCACAATCGGAAAACCCAAACTTGAAATGATTTGAATAATAGTATTTGCGTCCATATCAATAAATTTTTAGTTCCTATTGCAAAAGTAGTTATTTATTTCGTAAAACGTGCGGTTCGGCACGAAATTTGCACCAAACCGCCGTTATTTTCATTTAAGCGAAATAATGTTTGTCTTTGCGCTTGTAATTAAATAATTGCGTACTATTTCGCCGACTTCGTTGTCTTGGTAGAAAACTTTGTCTATTGCGAAAAACCGTGCGACTTGTTGTTCCACATAACTCGCCGTACTCAACAACTTGCGTTTGTAGTTCGGTTTGCCGTTCATTTCAAGCGAATAAATAAGGCTGTTTTCCTCATCTTTTATCGGGGTTGTTTTGGCGTGTATGTACGTGAAACATTCGCTACCGACTTGAATAATGTTTCCTTGTAACACTACATCGTTAAACTTGATATAATACACAAACAACACGTTTTGCGGCTTGTACTTGCACGGCAAATGCGGATATACTGCAAGTTCCCATTTGCCGCCCGTTATCATCTGCAAGTTTTGGTTATCAAAACAAAAATACTTGTTACTGGCTTTGTGTTGTACTATCGTGCTGCAATACTCAACCGCCACTATTGCGCCATGTTCGCCAAAGCGGTATATATCTATCGTGCCTTGCTCCATAAACGGCACTTGCTTCAAACCCATTTCAGTAAAGTACGGGCAAAACTTGTTTACAGTGTTCCCCAACATAAACACTTTTACATCGTTCCGCTGGCGTATTATCGTACTCAACAGGTTCATAAACAACATAAACTCATCGGGCAAATAATACCGCCGTGTCAAAAACTCATCAAACACAATCGTTGTAACATTCGGGTAACTGCTGCTTTTTTCGTGTTCCTGCTCTGAAAGGCAAAACCCGTAACAAAACGGGGTCGGGTCGGGTGTCCGCTTGTTTTTCTCCGCATCGTAGTACGACAAAAACCATTTGTTCGACATATAGAACACTTCGTTAAATTTGCCCTCTGTCAGTTCCTCAATAAGCCCGTTTACCACGTGGTTTGCAAACAGACTTTCGGCACGTTTGCCCCGTAAATCCTCACGCCAACGGCGTATATACGCCATTTGCTTGCCCGTCTTGATATAGTTTTCCAAACCATATTTTAAGGCTGCATAAGTCTTGCCGTTTGACCTTTCGCCAAATATAACATTATAGTCGGCGTTCTTGCTTAAAATCGCTTTCAAGTCGTAAAATTTCGGCTTGTCTGTCTTTGTCTTTCTTGTTGTCATAACTCTTTTATTTTAGTCCTTAAATTTAATACCTCGCAAATAATTTATGTACATAACCGAAAGGGAAAGGCTGTATCCGGTCGGCTCTAAATGTACGCCCGTGCGTTCGTTGTAATGCGCCGTGCTGTCTTTGTAGTCGGTTATTTCGCCTTGTATCTCGTAGTCTATGTACGTATGTATGTTCTTGCCCGTTGCTTGCGGTGGAATATCCAAATAATTAGTGAAAGCGTCAAAGATACCGTTTGCCCCGTACTTTTCAATAAGGTAGGGAATTGCGGCTTTTTTGTTCACGCCCGAAACGGTTAAACTAAAATCGTATGCCCGTCCGTTTGCTTTGAGTGCGTTCGGTTCTTGCACCATATAGCGTTTTGCGCCCAAAGTCTTAAACCTTGTATATGTACCCTCGAAATCCCACACGCCCAAAGTCTTTGTTATGCCTCTTATCGTTTGCGGCTCGCAAAGCGAAAACGGCAAACCGTGGTACTTGCAGGCTGCACGTAATTTCATTTGCACCTGCATATTATAAGCCTTGAAATACGCTTCATGCGCCTTGCCGTTCATTATTTTAATGCTGTCGGTGTCGCTGTAAATGTAATCGTCTTTTGCTTCGTGTATGCCCGTGAAGAGGTTGCGCCGTGCGTATGCGGTTACGAAAATGCCCCACGGATAAAACAAAAAACGGTTCTTGCTGGTATTGTACTTGTATAAAAGTTCTTGTTTTTGTTCGGCTGTCATTGAGTTAATATCCCATTCGCCGTTATATGTAAACTCATCACGCAAAGGGTTGGTAACACTCATACCGTAACAGCTGTTTAACATCTCCTTGCTGTTTAGGTATTCCACCTCTTTGCCCTCAACGCCTTTCAATTTCGTCTTGCTTTCGTACAAATGCAGGATAGACTTTACAAACGGGGTCGGCAAATAGTCTTTCTTGTAACAATACATTTCACCCGCACGCATACTTTCCCACGTGTAAAAGTTCTTGATTATATTAAAATCCACGTCCGTAATTGTCAGCGCAATTTTTGAAGCCGCCACAATGCGCCCGTTATTCTCGCAAGGGTTTTCTTTCACAAAACATTTGCTTGCGCTTATCGGGTTGTCTTGCGTTTCGCTGGCAAATATGTTGGTAAACTCAATATCGAACACGCAACAATACATTGATATTAAAAACTCAAATTGTGCCATACTCTTAACCGTGATTGCAACGCCTTGCGACATCGGGTATTTTTCCGCTATCATTACATACGGGTAACTGCTTGTAAAGTCGTAACTATCCACGTTATACATTATTTCGTCTGTATATTCGGCGTTTGCGTGTGTGAAACCGCCTGCAAACGCACGTTGCAGCATATTAAATTCATTCATACCCGTAATTTGTAGTTCCTGCATCAAGTTTACGTAATCCCAATTCGGCACGGTCTTTCCTGCATCGCTTTTTTCACGCAAACAATGCACACGGCAATACTTGCGTACAAACCCCGTCTTTGTTATCGGTATGTGCGTTATCCCCTTGCTTTCCTCTATGCGTTCCTGTATGTAACACATCACGACTTTAATATCGTTCATACAATAATGTATTTCTGCATCAGTCAACGGCGTTTCGCTGTGCCTTATTTGCTGGTAGTCCAAATCGCCCACGGCTTTTGCACACTTGTATTTCATAAGTTGTTCGCCCAACTTTGCAAGCGAATAACCCGAAAGCAAGTAACTGCATCTAAACTCAATGTTGCCCGTTGTTATCGCATAAATCGGTTTGCGCAAATCAATACTGAAAACCCGTTGCCACTCAAACCACTTGCGCAAAAACTGAAATTCATACGAAAGGTTATGCACATACACAATAAGGCTCAATTTGTCATTCAGCCCTAAAACCTCGCTTACGGTCTGCATCATCGTAACAAATTCGCCCCACGTGCGCCCCATTATCGTGTAACCGTTTATTCCAAACTGCCAAACGTACATTATTGCGGCTTTCTCTAATTTCGCCTTGCGCCCGTTCCCGTCCTGCATACGCTGCACTTGCTCGTATGTGTACGCCCGTCCGTCCGTATCACGGTAAAAACTTGTTGTTTCAATGTCAAACGCGCACGGCACGTTATAAAAGCGTTCCCCCTTGCTGTTTCCTATAATGTTCTTTTCATTTACGGCGGCTTTCAGTACTTCGTTTATTTCGGTCGGGCTGTTTATTCTTTCTTGTAACTCAAACGGTATTTTTTTCATAACCCAAACTTATTGAAGTTTCGCAAAATGCGCTCTATATCGTTTTGCATATCCTCCATTTGGTCGGCTACCTCATTTGCTTGCCGCTCTATCTCTGCATCAATCGCCCGTGATATGCTTTGCGCTTCACTCTCAATTTGTGTACTTATATCGCTTGCGCTTTGCTCCATTTCGCCCGTGAAATCCTTGTACCGCATCAGATACCGCTCCACGAAATCACTATCGGAAACGCTGTTTAACTTGCCCTGCAAGTTCCTTGCCATTAAATTGTACTCATCGGGCGTTAAATCGTACATACTTTGCAGGTGTTGCCCGTACTGCCTTGCACCTTGCGCCGTACTGGTTGGCTGGCGTAAAAACGAAATCGCCTTGCCGTACTCAATTTTTAAGGTGTTCCAATCGCCTCTCATTGAAAACTTGGTAAACCCTTTTATATCGCCTTTGTTCAACGCTTGCACGGCTGGCGAAAGTTGTCCGCTTTGCTCTATATTCTGTATTCGGCGGTTCGCCATTTGGAACACCTTTGCAATCTCTTTGCGGTATTCGGGACTACTTTCAACCGCCTGTAATATCTCTTTTTTGATTTTCGCCCGTTGGGTTGCTCCAAATACCGAATTTGTAAACTTAATCTTATAACCTAACTTTGCCATACTCTGTTATATTAAATAGGGGTTACAAACATTGCAACCCCTACAAAGTTAAACATAACTTTTCAAACTCTTACAAGTCCACAAACGAAATAGAATAACACTTCTTGCCGTGGCTATCGTACTCGTAAATCGTGTACCCGACTTTGCCGTCTTTGATAGTTTGTACCGCCTCATCATCGGCAAGAATTTCACGCACCGTTTCGGCGGTGTGGCTTGGTAGGTTCACCAGCCGTTTGTTTTCCTCATCAATAATTACGGGGCTGTCGCCTAATTGCGACTTATGTACGTAAAGCCCATTGATTTTGTGTACCACATCTTTGCCGCCCTCATTTTCAGAATTGAAAATATCGGCTAACTTGGTGTACTGAAAATCGGTTGCGTCAATGCCGAACGTGGTCTTGTTAAATTTACTTGCAAAACTTTTCATTGTAGTAATCTTTTAATTGTTAAACTTATTGTTAATTATTCGGCTGTCTGTCTTTGCGGTTCGCCGTCAAACGGCAAGTTCGGTTCGGGGTTTGCTTGCGGCTTCAAGTCCATAAGCCACGCACGAAAGCGGTTTATTTTCATAACCGCACGTTGGTTGCGGCAAACTTCATTACACGCCATAAGGCTACCCAACGCCGACAAAGCGGCAAAACTAAATTCGTCAAATGCGTTTCTTTTTTCTTCCATTGTAGTAAACTTTTAATTGTTAAACTTATTGTTATTTTGTTTTTGGAAACTTCACCGTACCGCCGTGGTAGATATACGTTGTATCGGTTGTTATTATCACTGCTTTGCCGCTGCTTGCGCTTTCACGTTGTACGCTGCAACCCTGCAAGATTGCAGATAAAAACAACATCGCACCACATACGGCGAAAATCATAACACACATTGCAACTTCTTTAATTGCTTCTTTCGGCTGCTCTCTGAAATGTTGTAATAACTCTTTCATATTTTCAAATCGTTTAATTGAACACTGCAAAGATACAACATTTTTATAACATACAAGCATAAGCGCACAAATTATTTTCGTTTTAACTTTTCTTAACTCTTGGTGTTGTGTTCCACGTGAAACATTTTATTTCGTGCATCGGTGTGGCAGTGTTCCACGTGAAACAATTTCACGGGCGCACACGCATAACAAAAACCGTGCCAAACTTGTGCAAAAGATGTTAAATGTAAGCCATAACAAAAACCGTGCCAAAGTGGGTTGCTAAATGTTAAATTTTGGTAAAGTGGCGACCCCAGCAAAAACCGTGCCACAAAGTGTTTGCAAATGTTAAAAATGCGTTGGGAAACGTTAAATAGGGGTCAGTAGCTGTCTCTTATACACATCTCCGAGCCCACGAGACAAGAGGCAATCTCG
>OJRU01000068.1_pt1 | contig 12268 bp, 5 predicted proteins | sample 1599321 | NCBI WGS metagenome assembly OJRU01 (sample SAMN03922539, study PRJEB24848) | human gut metagenome | isolation source: stool sample | host: Homo sapiens | place: Germany | collected 2010-05 | reverse complement strand
GCGTCAGATGTGTATAAGAGACAGGCCACAGACAGCAAGACCACCTACGTCCCGGCGGGCTATACCTATGTATACCAGTCCACCGATGGACGGATCTACACGCGCAAGGCAACGCAGGATACCTATATTTCCGGTCGCACCCTCAGCGCAACGGAAGCCAAGGCGCTGGCCTCGCTGTCCTATGGCGCGGAAAGCACCATCACGACAGACGACGGTCAGACACTGGTCTGCCGCGAATATGACGCGAAGGAAGCGGCGGCCTATTCCGATGCCGTGAAGGCGATCCTGAGCGGCGAGGATTACAGCGACGGCGACAAGGTCACTGTTGTGAGCGAGGCCCACGAGAAGAATGACAAGGTCAAGGTCATTATCTCGCTCGAGGCCCCGGCCGTCTGCGAGATGGACGGCATGACCGTGGAGCTGGGCAAGGGCCTCGGTAAGGCAGAGCAGGCTGCCGTGCAGAGCGTGAAGAACGGCCAGTCCTCCGTCCTTTCCGCCGCAAAGAAGAAGCTGGGCCACAGCATTGAGGTCACGGGCCAGTTCTCCCTTGTGACGAACGCCATTGCGGCGACGGTCTCCTACAGCGATATGGAAACGCTCAGCAAGCTGCCCGGCGTCAAGAAGGTCTTCCTCTCTCCGTGCTATTCCGTGCCGGAGATCAATGCCGTGGAGACGGATGCCTCCGAGATCAGCACGAACATGAAGTTCGCGGCCGCCGGTATGGGCGCGAACGCCGCATGGGACGCGGGCTATGACGGCACCGGCATGAGCGTCGCCGTCATCGACACCGGCCTGTGCTATGAGAATCCCACGTTCTCCAAGGAGCCGTCCGATCCCGATGCCGTTGCCTACAGCAAGGATGACATCGCGGCCATCCTCGACAGCAAGACCCTGCATGCCGAAGAGCTGGATAAGTCCACGGCGCTTGACACCATTTATTACAGCAGCAAGGTCCCGTTTGGCTTCAACTATGCCGACGGCGAGGCCAACTTCGGCTCCGATGATGACACTATGATGGGCCACGGCACACACGTTGCCGGTATCATTGCGGGCAACCTGACCGAAGCGGCTCAGGAGCAGTTCGATATGACGTCCCTCGGCATTGCGCCGGAGGCACAGCTTGTCATCATGAAGGTCTTTGACAAGGGCGGAAACTGCTATTTCGATTATCTCATCGCCGCCATTGAAGACGCCATCACCCTCGGCGTCGACTGCGCGAACCTCTCCCTCGGCCTTTCCAGCGGCCCGTATTACTACGAGGGCGTGACCGAGGTCTATGACGCCGCCACCGCAGCGGGTATCAGCGTCTGCGTCTCCGCCGGCAACGATGGCTTTACCGGCACCGAGAGCCTCTGGGGCGATGAGCAGATCAAGTCCACGAGCGTCTCCAGCGGCACGCTGGGCATGCCCGGCACGTTCGACTCCGTCCTGACCGTCGCCAGCGCCGAGAATGAAGGCGTGAAGTGGTTCTTCGCTACCGGCGTTCTCGGCTGGTACAACAAGCGCCAGGGGTCTGACCAGTACATGAACGTGAGCGAGATCGAAAATGTCCCCGAGGGCAAGGGCTTCTATGAGAACCTGCGTCCGACGGAAGACCTCGTAGGCGGCACCTATGGCTACACCGAGTCCATCAAGAATTCCAACGGTCAGATCGTCTATGTCCCGTTTGAGGGCGGCAACGGCGACTCCATTATTGCGGCGGCAAAGGCCGCAGGCGCAGCCGGCGTCGTGTTCTATGACCCGACTCCCGCCGAGGAAGCAGAGTGGGACTATGTGGATGTTGAGCTGACCAGCTTTGATGTCCCCGCTGCCCGCGCGAACCTGACCGAGTTCGAATGGATGAAGGTCAACAATGACACCGGCACCGTCTCTGTAAAGGCCGACTGGAACCGCAGCAACTTTGCGGGCGAGATGTCCTCGTTCTCGTCCTGGGGCCCGACGGAAGGCCTCTCCCTGAAGCCGGAGATCACCGGCATCGGCGGTAACGTCTTCTCCGCATACTATGGCGAGGATTTCGCCGTCGCCTCCGGCACCTCGATGTCTTCTCCGGCCGTCGCCGCCTCCATGGCGCTGCTGCGGCAGTATCTGAAGACGACCTCCATCCCGGAAGAGGACTATGCCAAGGTCGCCAACTGCCTGCTTATGAGCACGGCAACGCCGATCGTCGATGAAGCGAACGGCACCTATTACTTCGTCCGCCGTCAGGGTGCAGGCCTTGCCAACGTCGGCAACGCCGTGAAGTCCGGCGCTTACATCGCCGTCGAGGGCACCGACAAGGCCAAGCTTGAGCTGGGCGACGATGCCGAGAAGACCGGCAAGTACGAGATGAAGTTCAGCGTCGTCAACTTCTCCCAGGAAGCCAAGACCTATGCGCTCAGCCTGCAGGGCCTCGGCCAGGCTGCAGAGGGCGGCCTCGTCAAGGGCGGCAAGGTCACCTATCTCACGCAGAACTATGCAAAGAAGCTCGACGCGACCTATACCACCAGCCTGAACGGCAACGAGCTCACGGTTCCCGCCGGTGCGACTGCACAGGTCACCGTGACCCTGCAGCTGACCGACGCGCAGAAGGCCTACTATGATGAGCGCTTCCCGAACGGCGCATATGTAGAGGGCTTTGTCCAGCTCACGAGCAAGGACGCCGTCACTCTGTCCGTCCCGTTCCTCGCATTTTATGGCGACTTCGGCGCGGCTCCCGTTGCCGAGACCGGCAGCTACGCGACCCCGCTGGGTGGTGCGCGCTCCTACAACACGGCCGATCAGGTCGTCAGCGGTATCTACAGCTACCGCCCCATCAGCGACAGCGATGTTCTTTCCTGGATGACCGAGAAGTCCTGGCTGGGCGATACGGCCGCCCCCGGCATGTCCATGGTTCCGATGGACGAGTTCAAATTCGACACGATGTTCCAGGCCTATAAGGGCTTTGTGCCGGAGACGGCGGGCGTCTCTCCGAACGGCGACAATTCGCTCGATGCGTTCTACCTGCAGATCGGCCTGCTGCGCAACGTCGATAACATCCACTACACCGTTACGAACCTGACGACGGGCGAGGTCCTGTCCGAGCAGGATACCGAATTCCTGCAGAAGAGCTACGCGGGCGGCGTTTACGCCGGCAGCGAGGCCGGAGACTTCGACATGAGCTGGTTCTACGCCAAGGGCGTGAACGAGGACGGCGAGGAATATATTGATTATTCCAAGTGCAGCCAGCCGGAGAACTCCCTGATCTCCGTCAAGGCAGAGATCACCCCGGAGTGCAAGACCGCCAAGACCCAGACGCTTGAGTATACGTTCTATATCGATACGACCGGCCCGAACAGCAAGAAGCCGACGTTCAGCTACAAGACGGAAGACTTTGGCTGGGGCCCGCAGACCATGTACAAGATCTGCTTGGAATCGAACGAGGCCTGGTATCAGGACTACGACATGAGCATCACCATCGAATATGATGAAGAGACCGGCGACTACTTTGCCTCCGCCTTTACCACCAACTATTACCCGACTGCGCGGCCGAACGGCGAGGGCGTCCACGGCATGAGCGAATCCGGCAGCATGATGTACACCGACTCGCGTACCGATATCTTCCTCGGCTATGACTACGCAGGCAACTGCTCCGCCTATACCATCACCGGTTCGCTGCTCGAAGACAACATCAGCCTCTCTGCGGAAACCGATTCGATCTACATCGGCGAGGAAGTGACCATCCAGAATACCGATGTCGACGACTATGCCATGCTCCTGAATTGGGAGGTCTCCGATCCCGAGATCGCCGAGATCGTCTCCAGTGACGACAGCAGTGTGACCATCAAGGGCCTGAAGCGCGGCGACGTGGCTGTGACCGCTTCCGTCGGCGACTTCAAAAAGTCCGTCACGATCCATGTCCTGGACAAGAGCTATGAGGATCTGAAGGGCAAGTTCCAGGATATCTCCGGCCACTGGGCAGAGGACACCATTCTGGAGGCTGTCTACCGCGGCCTGTTCAACGGCGTGAGCAGCGACCTGTTCGATCCGGACAGTGCCATCACCCGCGCCATGTTCGTCACGGTGCTCTATCGCATGGACGGTGAGCCCGCAGTGGAGCAGAAGGCGGGCTTCACGGATGTGGCAGAGGGCAGCTACTACGCCGCCGCCGTGGATTGGGCCGCAAAGAACGGCATCGTCAACGGCGTCTCCGAGACGTCCTTCGATCCGGATGCCGCCATCACCCGTGAGCAGATGGCAGCGATCCTGTATCGCTACGCCGCCTATTGGGAGCTTGACGTGAGCGCAGAGGCCGACCTCAGCGCCTACGAGGATGCTTCTTCCGTCAGCGCCTATGCGCAGGCTGCCATGCAGTGGGCCGTGGCAAACGGCGTGATCAACGGCACGTCTGCCACCACGCTTGAGCCCGCCGGTACGGCGACCCGCGCGCAGGCCGCGACGGTTCTGGTTCGCTTTCAGAACAGTATGAAGAGCTGACGTTTCAAAACCGACGCTTTCCTTTCCTTGGCGCCCCCCTTTCGCTTCGGCGGGAGGGGGGCGTTGACCGTTTGACAGGCGGCTGCATTTATGGTACAATCCCGGCGGAAGGTGAGATTATGCGTGTGATTTCCCGCCCGGCCGCAGGGGATATGATCCGGCGCCTGCTTCTGGCGTGGCTGCTGACCGGAGCCATACAATATACCTGCCTGCCGGCATCCAAACGGGTGCTGAGCGGCTTTTCCGCCCTGACGGGGCAGTCGTTCCCGCTGCTGCTCGTGGGGACGGCGGCCTCCTTTGCCCTGCTTACGCTGGCGGGCCTTCGCTGGCGCACGGCGCACTGGGAGCGCGCGGCCCTGCTGCTGTGCTTCGGCTGGCAGCTCGTGCTGGGCCTGTGCGCCTCGTGGTCCGTGCCGCTGCTGTGCGCCGGGCTTGTCGTGCTGGCCCTTCTGCTCGTCTACGCCGCCTATGGCGCGCGGACGGACGCAGAGAGCCTGACAGCTGCGCCGGCGTGCACCGGCCGCCGCGCAGGGCTTATTATTGTAATCATTGCCGCAGCCGTGTTTCTTGTGGCCGTGCTGGCGCTGACGGTGTTCCGCGTGCTGAGCTATGCCGCGCCGACCTATGACTTCGGCATCTTTTCCCAGATGTTCCACAGCATGCGCACGACGGGCCTGCCCGTGACGACGTGCGAGCGCGACCGCGTGCTGTCGCACTTCGCCGTGCATGTTTCGCCGATCTACTATCTGTTCCTGCCGTTTTACGCCCTGTTCCCGTCGCCCGTGACGCTCGAGGTGCTGCAGGCCCTGCTGCTGGCCTCGGCGGTCATCCCGCTCTGGCGCATTGCGCGGCGGCACGGTCTGTCCGGTGTGACGGCCGGCCTGCTGTGCGCCCTGCTGCTGCTCTGGCCTGCCTATGCGGGCGGCACGAGCTATGACGTGCATGAAAACAAATTCCTCACGCCGCTGCTGCTTTGGCTGTTCGACTTCCTCGACCGCCGCTGCGTGTGGGGCGTTGCCCTGTTCTCCGTGCTGACCTGCATGGTCAAGGAGGACGCGCCCGTCTATGTCGCGGTCATTGCGCTGTGGGTGGTCCTGCGGGCTCTGACCCGCACCGGGGCGGAGCGGCGCTGGGGCCTGCTCACGGGCGGTGCGATGCTCGTCGGCGCAGTGGGCTATTTCCTCGGCGTGACGGCCTGGCTCGCTGCCGACGGCGACGGCGTTATGTCCTATCGCTACAGCAATTTCCTCTACGACGGCTCGGATTCGCTGTTCACGGTCATCAAGGCTGTGCTGCTCTCGCCGGTGCGGACGCTCCGGGAGTGCTTCGAGGGCGAGAAGATCGCCTTCTTCTTCCTGACGATGGGACCGCTGCTGTTCCTGCCGCTGTGCACGCGGCGCTATGAGCGGCTCGTGCTGCTCATCCCGTTCCTGCTTGTGAACCTGATGTCGGATTACACTTATCAGCACAGCATCTTCTTCCAGTATACCTATGGCTCTGCAGCCTGCCTGTTCTACCTGACGGCCGTGAATCTGGCGGAGCTGCCGTGCGTCTGGAACCGCCCGGCGCTGGCGGCCACGGCGGCCCTGCTGGCGGGCGTGTGCTTCTGCGGGAACATCCTGCCGCTCTCCGAGAATTATGTCAACCGTTATTTTGACTACCGCGCGGTCTGGCAGGAGACGGACGCCGTGCTGGACCGCATCCCGGACGATGCGAGCGTCACGGCCACGACGTTCCTTGTGGTGCCGCTGTCGCGGCGCGCCGTGCTCTATGACCTGCGCTACTGCTCGCAGGAGCACCTGCTCAGCACGGACTATGTCGTCGTGGAGACGACGGACAGCGGCAGCCTGAAGCCCTATGCCGTGGATGGGGAGGACGGGCTGGAGGGCCTGACGGCTCTGCTGCGCGCCGCGGGCTATGCGCAGCTGCCGGATACCGGAAGCCGCCTGCAGCTCTGGAAAAGGCCGTAGAGACCGGAATATACAGCAGATCGACCTGTGGAACCGTTTTGATGCGGAACACCACAGGTCGATTTTTGGTACATTTGCCGCCTTGTAAAATGGTGGAGGACCTGATATACTGGAAGCGTAAGAAAGGACTTTTCAGGCCGGACAGGAGGCGGCACAGAATGAAACAGAGCGGAAGAAGGATCGCGGCGGTCGTGCTGGCGTTGGTGCTGGCTGCCGCCGGGATGGCGGGCTGCAGGATCAGCCGGACACGAACCATGACGGACAAGGAACGCATGGCCTGCGAGGCCTACACCATTTCGTTCCCGGAGGAAGTCCTCGGGGATAAGACCCTTGCGGAGACCATCCTGTCGCTCTGCACGGCGCAGGAGGAGACGGAATATGGGACCGTCTATGACGGAGCTGCCCTGCAGCCGTATCTCTGTCAGTGCAGCGAGGTCACGGAGGTTTTTTCGAGCAAACCGATGCATCTGAACGTGCGCTACAAAACGCAGGACGACATCGAGGCTTCGCTCGAGATCGACTATGACGTGATCGTGCTGCGCTCGGTCTACTACCCGGATGAGGATGCATATGCGCTCGAGCAGATGGGAGAGGCAACGTGGACGACGCATTTCCGGTATGGAAGCTAGGAGGGCGGAATGGAAGAGTCTGAACTCAGAAATACTGTCCCGGAATTTGACCCCAAGCCCTGCCCGCTCTGCGGAAAGCCCATGCGCTGCGGGCTGCTCCAGAGCGGCGGTGTCCTGTATTTCACCGATAAGGAGAAGTACTGGATCAACTGGCCGCTGAAGTCCCGCGGGGACATCCCGCTGCTGGGCGGGAAGCTCTTTCCGGCCTTCCCGGATGACGGCGCGACGAAGCTCGCCCAGATCTGCACGGACTGCGAGATCGTTCTCTTCTGCTACGGCAAGAAGTGGGACGACCGGCGCTGGAACAGATAAAAACTGCCGGGAAAGCCCTTAGGGCTTTCCCGGCACAGCTTGTCAAAAAAGTCCCTTCGGGCCTTTTTCGCCAAGCTGACCTCCACCGGCTGTGCGGTGGAGGCCATTTTTTTGCGTATCAGGTGTTGAAGAAGTAGAAGCCCTCCGTCGGGGTGGGGATGGTGCCGTCCACAATGCCGTTCACGGCGTAGACGAAGAGGATGATATAGAGAATCAGCCACAGCACCGAGACGATCAGCCCGATGATGGACATGATGCGGCCCTTGCGGTTGCGCGGCAGGTCAAAGCCCGCGCGGCGGCGCGAGAGGGACGCGAACACGAGTCCGGCGATGCCGAACTGGATGCCGACGAAAAGCGTGACGAGGGAACAGATGCCGCAGACGAAGGCGACGATGGAAAACGCCTTTGCGGTGCCGGGGACGGGGCGCTGCGGCTCGGGGGAAGCAGGGATGACGTCCTGCTGCGGATCATAATTCTGCATGAGGGAGATCTCCTTTCTGATCGTTGGGTTCGGGATGGGTATCGAGCCACTGTCGCCAGCCGTCCAGATCGTCCGGCTCCGGCGTGGTATCTTCTGCGTTTTCGGGCGTTTCGGCTTCTGCCGGGGCCTCCGGCAGGCTATCCGGCAGCAGGGCGAATTCCGTCACGGGCGGCACGTCCGCCTCGCCGCCGAACAGCGGGCGGCGGCGCAGGAGCAGCGCCAGCAGTAGGAACAGGCCGAGGCTCACGCCGGAGATGATCGCGCCGGTCTTCAGGCCAGGCGCGGTGTAGCGCAGCTCGACGGTGTGCTGCCCGGCCGTCAGCGGGAAGGCGATGACGGCGTCCGTCAGCCGGACGCTCTCGGACGAGGCGCTGGCCGTCTGCGCCAGCGGGACTTCAACGCCGTCCACATAGGCGCGCCAGCCGTTCTCGTAGGGAATGGATGTGTAGAACAGGCCGTCCTCTGCGGCGTCCACCGTGCCGGACAGGCTGGTGTCCGTGTCCTCCGTCACGTTCCAGACGCTCCGGGACAGGCGGGAAAGTCCCGCGTCGAACACGGCGTCGTTCTGCTCGGCCACGTCCAGCGAGATCGTGCCCTCCTTACCCTCGGCGACGGGGTAGGTCAGGGTGACGGTGTCGCCCGCCGCAAAGCAGCCAAGGCTGAACAGGCAGCGAACCTTGATATTGCGCGTGAACAGCCGCTCGCCGTTGCGGTAGACGGTCAGGTCATAGTTGCCGGACGACTTCGTCGTGGCGACGAGCAGGCCGTTCTGCGGCACGACATAGGAGATGCTCAGTTCGCTCTGCCCGTCAGCGTCCTGCGTGGAATAGCTGTACTGCGTGCCGCTCGTGCCGCTGGCGCGCAGATCGCAGGCCTCCGGCGCTTCGAGCGTGTCATATTTCAGGTGGGTGTAGAGCGCGTCGTCCAGCCCCGTTGCCATGCGGAACATTTCCTCCTGCTCCTTGATGGGGTTATAGACGTTCTGCTCCGCCACAAAGCTGCCCAGCGCACTGTCCGCCACAAAGCCGAGGCCGAGATAGGCGCGGCTGCGCAGCAGCAGGACATTGCCGGACTGCGCGGCGACGGTCGTGTAGGACGTGTCGCGCTGCTGGCCGTCGCGGTCGATGAGGTATTCGAGACCGCACATCAGATTCGTGAACGGGCTGCTCTCATAATAGAGGTAGCGGTTGCTCGCGGGCCACGAGGCCAGACCGAGCGAACGGCTGAAGCGGTTGAAGCGGACGTTTGCCGACGAGGTGAAGATGGAAATACCACGGTAGCCGTTGAGCGCGGCGTCGTTGAGCGTCTGGTAGGACGTGACCTCCACGCGGCCGCTGCCCTCGGGTACGGCCTGCAGGACGGCCTGCACATCCTCAGACTCGCGCGGATAGGACGAGCGGGACGTGAGCGAGACCTTTGCCACGCCCATGGCGATGCTGCAGACCATTTCTGCCCCGATGACGGCAAACAGCAGCGCCATGCTGAGGAGCTGCCGCCTGCGCTCCGGGCGATACAGCACGAGCGCAAGGCATACAATGGCCAGCGCCAGCGCGCTCAGGAGCATCCGGCGCAAGCTGCCCTCCAGCCCAAATCCGCACAGGATAATGCCGAGGCAGACGGGGAGGATGACGAACAGATATCGCTTGCGGAAGCAGTCCAGCAGCGTCCACGCACGGTAGGCCATGACGATGAGCACAAAGCTGAACAGGAAGCTGAAGCGATAGGGGAGCATATTGGGGAAATGCCCGCCGTGCCAGTAATAATCCAGCGTGCGGAACAGGAAGCTCAGCAGGAAGAAGGCGAGAAGACCGACGCTCAGGAGCTTTTCCCGCAGGCGGACCTTTTTGCAGCACAGGAAGAATACGGCCAGCGCCACGGCGGCAAAGCCGCAGTAGACGTTCGGCAGGCCCTCCATTTTTGTCGGCTCCGTCGAGGTGAGCAGGTTGGCCAGCACGCGGCGCGCGCCGTAGGCGAGGCCCGGCAGCGTCTGCTCCTTCAGCAGGTCCAGCGTGCTCTGGCCCTCCGCGGCCTTGCCGGAGGCGTCCTCTGCGATGTTCAGCGCCAGCAGCTCCGGCGCCTCGTTCCCGGCGGAGTGGGTGTTCTGCAGGCCGTAGAGCGTCGGCAGCAGCAGAACGGCTGCCATGCCGACGCCGAGCAGCGTGCACAGCGCGATGCGGCAGAAGCGGCGGAAAAAGCACTTCCAGCCGTCCCAGCGGCAGATGCACCAGACAAAGAAGCTCAGCCCGACAAAGATGCAGCAGAAAAACGAAAGATAGTAGTTGCACAGCAGCGAGAGTGCCAGCGCCAGCGTATACAGGCGGAAGCGGCCCTCGCGCAGCAGGCTGACCATGCCCGCCAGCATCAGCGGCAGGAGGGCCAGCGCATCGAGCCAGATGATGTTCCAATAGTAGCCCGCCACAAAGGAGCACAGGGCGTACATCATGGAAAACGGCACGAGCGCAGGCTCGTTCCGGCGGAACGCCGTCCGCAGGAAGACGGCGAAGAACAGACCGGCCAGTCCGATCTTCGTCAGAACGAGCAGCGCGAAGAACTCCCGCAGCAGCGACGCCGGGACCAGCACGGACAGCAGGTACAGGGGACTGGAGAGATAGTAGGCATACAGCGGCAGGTAGCCGATGCCCATGCCTGCCTCGCGCAGGTACTGCAGCGAGCCGCCGGAGCGGAGCTTTTCCCGGAACGAGACGAAGAAGGGGTAATACTGATGCCACATGTCGTGCGCCAGCACCTGCCGGTCACCGAACGGCCACAGGCCGCCGAGCACGAAGCACAGCAGCATCACGCCGAATGGCACGAAGAACGACAGGACGAGATAGCGGCGCTTCCGCCGCGTGCGGTCAATTTTCTGCATGGGAGGGCCTCCTTTGCGCCATGCGGCGGAGAAGTTGGGGAATAGTTGCCTCGAAGCTCACGCCGTACCAGCGGGCGTCCGGTTCGCGCCGGGTCTCGGCGATGGTGTCCGCAACGTAGGCGGAGGCCAGCTCCATGGCATCGTGCACGCTCCAGCCGAGCGTCAGCGCGCCTGCGCAGGTGCTGGCGAACAGGTCGCCCGTGCCGTAGAACACGGCGGGAACATACGGCGCGCTGCACTGCGACACCGCGCCCGCGGCATCCATGCACGCCACGCCGACGCGGCCCGGCTCCGTCCGGACGCCGGTCAGGATGGCCGTGCGCGCCCCGAGCGCGAGCAGCCGCTCCAGGAGCGTGCGGATGTAGCTGTCGTCATGCGTCTCTCGGTATTCCAGCCCGGTCAGCAGGCAGGCCTCCGTGATGTTCGGCGTGATGAGGTCAGCCTGCGCGCAGAGCGTGCGGAGCACGGCGGGGAAGTCCGGCTCCAGCCCGGCATACAGCGCGCCGTGGTCGGCCATGACAGGGTCCACGAGCCGCATGGCGGGGAAGCGCGTGAAGAAGTCGAGCGCCTGATCCACCTGAGCCCTGCCGCCGAGATAGCCGGTGTAGATCATGTCGAACTGCAGGCCGAGCTGCTGCCAGTGGTCCGCGACCGGCGTGAGCGAGAGCGGCTCATAGCGGAAGCCCTCGAAGGCGGTGTGCGCCGAGAGGACGGCCGTCGGCAGCACGGCGCACTCCAGCCCCATGGCGGAGAGCACCGGCAGCGCAACGGTCAGCGAGCATTTTCCGATGCAGGACAGGTCCTGCATGGTGACGATTCGTTTCATAATTATGACTCCAGAGCGTAAGTTCATATTCATTATAACGCGCTTTTGCCGGAAAGGAAAGCCCTGCTGCGAAAAAAGGCATTCCGGCCCGTTAAAAAGTTTTTTTGGAAAATATTGTGGTTAGGACTTGAAATAACCACAAGATATAGTATAATAGGGGTGCGTGAACGACGGCCGGATGCTGCACTGCCTCAAAAAAATGCGCAGCGGGAAACGGCTGGGATCGTTCTGAAAGGATCGAGAATTCGGAGTAACACAGAGAAACGGGCAAAGCCCAGGGAGAGAATACCATGAAGATCATCAAGAGAAATGGAGCGGAAGAGACGTTCCGCATCGAAAAAATCATCGTGGCCATCACAAAGGCCAACAATGCGGCCGAGGAGGCCGAGCGCCTGACGCCGCTGCAGATCGACCGCATCGCGCAGGCCGTCGAGATCCGCTGCGAGGAAATGAACCGCAGCCTGTCCGTCGAGGAGATCCAGGATCTCGTCGAGGACCAGATCATGGCGCACGGGGCCTTCGAGGTCGCCAAGCGCTATATCACCTATCGCTATACCCGCAGCCTTGTCCGCCAGTCCAACACGACGGACGACCGCATCCTGTCCCTCATTGAGTGCAACAACGAGGAGGTCAAGCAGGAGAACGCCAACAAGAACCCGACCATCAACGCCGTGCAGCGCGACTATATGGCTGTCTCTTATACACATCTGACGCTGCCGACGACTCCTT
>OJRU01000047.1_pt1 | contig 13922 bp, 8 predicted proteins | sample 1599321 | NCBI WGS metagenome assembly OJRU01 (sample SAMN03922539, study PRJEB24848) | human gut metagenome | isolation source: stool sample | host: Homo sapiens | place: Germany | collected 2010-05 | reverse complement strand
GAGTCGTCGGCAGCGTCAGATGTGTATAAGAGACAGACTTTACGATGAGGTTGACCAGCTTGTTTTTGACAACGATGCTCTTGCGCAGCGCGCCGCCGGTCTTCTCGAGGAAGCGGGCGATCTTTTCGTCGGCCAGCGCCGTCTGAACGACGGTCTCGTCGTCAAGGTCGGCTGCAACATGGATCGTGCCGCGCAGCTTGCCGTTGACCTGAACGGCCATGTCGATCTCCGCATCGCGGCACTTCGACTCGTCATACGCCGGCCAGGCCGAGACGGAGCAGATTCCCTCAAAGCCGTGCTGCTGCCAGATCTCGTCGCAGATGTGCGGCGCAAACGGGCTGAGCAGCTGCAGGAGCGTTTTGAGCTCGGCAGCGTTGCAGCCGTTGTCCGTCAGCGTAGACGTCAGCGTCATGAGCGCGGCCAGCGCGGTGTTGCCCTTGAGCGCATCGATGTCCGACGTGACCTTGCGGATCGTCTTGTGCAGGATGGACTCGTTCTTGGCAGAGTATGCCGTCTCGTGATCGGTGACGGTCTCGGCCAGATTCCAGACCTTGTCGAGAAAGCGCTTGCAGCCCTTCACGGCGTTCGTCGACCAGGAGGCAGCCTTCTCGAAATCGCCTATGAAGATGATATAGGTGCGCATGGTGTCCGCACCGTATTCGGCGATGACATCCGTGGGGTTGATGACATTGCCGCGGGACTTCGACATCTTGATGCCGCCCTCGCCGAGGATCATGCCGTGGCTCGTACGCTTGGCATAGGGCTCCTTCGTCGGCACGACGCCGATATCATAGAGGAACTTGTGCCAGAAGCGGCTGTAGAGCAGATGGAGCGTCGTGTGCTCCATGCCGCCGTTGTACCAGTCGACCGGGCTCCAGTAGCGCAGGGCCTCGGGCGAGGCAAGGGCCTCGTCGTTGTGCGGATCCATATAGCGCAGATAGTACCACGAGGAACCGGCCCACTGGGGCATGGTGTCCGTTTCACGCTTGGCTGGGCCGCCGCAGCAGGGGCAGGTCGTGTTGACCCAGTCCGTGATGGCGGCAAGCGGAGACTGACCGTCGTCCGTCGGCTCGTAGCTCTCGACATCCGGCAGCTCCAGCGGCAGGTCCTTCTCATCGAGCGGGACGGTGCCGCACTTCGGGCAGTGGACGATGGGGATCGGCTCGCCCCAGTAACGCTGGCGGGAGAAGACCCAGTCGCGGAGCTTGAAGTTGACCTTCGCCTCGCCGATGTGCTTCTCAGTCAGGTATTCCGTGATGGCCTTCTTGGCGTCGGCGACGCTCATGCCGTCAAGGAAGCCGGAATTGACCATCACGCCGGTGGCGCAGTCCGTAAAGGCCGCCTCCTGCACGTTGCCGCCCTTGACGACCTCGATGATCTCGCAGCCGAACTTCTTCGCGAATTCCCAGTCGCGGTCGTCATGGGCCGGGACGGCCATGATCGCACCGGTTCCGTAGGTGGAGAGGACATAGTCCGAAATGAAGATGGGGATCTCCTTGCCGTTCACGGGGTTGATGCCCTTCACGCCGCCGAGCTGCACGCCGGTCTTCTCCTTCGTGAGCTCCGTGCGCTCAAAGTCGGACTTCGCGGCGGCTGCCTCCTGATAGGCCTTGACCTCGTCGGCATTCGTCAGGCGGTCCATCCAGCGCTCGAGCAGCGGATGCTCCGGCGAAAGGACCATGTACGTCGCGCCGAACAGCGTGTCCGGGCGGGTGGTGAACACGGTGATCTCATCGCCGAACGTTGAGCCGAAGCGGACCTCCGCGCCGGTGGAGCGTCCGATCCAGTTACGCTGCTGAATTTTGACGCGCTCGATGAAGTCGACGTCGTCCAGATCGTCGAGCAGGCGCTGGGCATAGCGCGTGATGCGCAGCATCCACTGGCTCTTTTCCTTGCGGACGACCGGGCTGCCGCAGCGCTCACAGACGTTCTCTACGACTTCCTCGTTTGCCAGCACGCACTTGCAGGACGTGCACCAGTTCACGGGCATCTTGGCCTTGTAGGCAAGGCCGTTCTTATAGAGCTGCAGGAAGATCCACTGCGTCCACTTGAAATACTTCGGGTCCGTCGTGTTGATCTCGCGGTCCCAGTCGAAGCTGTAGCCGAGCGCCTGCAGCTGGCCGCGGAACGTGGCGATGTTGTTCTTCGTCACGACGGCAGGATGGATGTGGTTCTTGATGGCATAGTTCTCCGTCGGCAGGCCGAAGGCGTCGTAGCCCATGGGGAACAGCACGTTCTCGCCCTGCATGCGGTGCTTGCGCGCGATGACGTCCATGGCCGTATAGGGGCGGGCATGGCCGACGTGCAGACCGGCGCCGGACGGGTACGGGAATTCGACCAGCGCATAGAATTTCTTCGCGTCGCTGCCGGTCCTGGCGGCATAGAGCTGCTTTTCATCCCAGATCTTATGCCATTTGGCCTCGATGGCGGTAAAATCGTACTTCATGTTTTTCCCTCTTTATTCTGCAAAATCAATGGGAACCGGCGTTGCGTCGTTCCACAGGCGTTCGAGATCATAGAAGGCGCGCGTCTCCTCCGTGAAGACATGCACGACGAGGCAGCCGAAGTCCAGCAGGACCCACGTTCCGCCGCGGTGGCCCTCCCGGTGCAGCAGCGGCTCGCCCAGCTCATCGGCGACGGCCGCCTCCACGCTGTCGCACAGCGTCTTGACATGCGTGTTGGACGTGCCGGTGCAGATCAGAAAATAGTCAGCAATGGACGTGACGTCCGTAACCTGCAGCAGGCGGATCTTCAGGCCCTTGCGGTCGTCGAGTGCCTTTGCGGCGCGCAGCGCCAGCTCCTTGGGTGTATACATGGGGTGTTCCTCCTTATTCTGCCGTCTCCGGCGCAGCGGTCGGCGCTTCCGTGGGCGCCTCGGTCGGAGCCTCCGTCGGCGCTTCCGTCGGGCCCTCGGTCGGCCCCTCCGTCGGGTCCTGCGTTTCGTCGGTTGGGCCCTCCGTCGGCTCCGTGGGATCTCCCGTCGGTTCCGTCGCCGTATCCTGCGTGGGCTCTGTCGGCTCCTGGCGCGGCTGCGTGCTCTTTGTCGGCGTTGTCGCCGTGGTATCACGGGTCACGGTTCCATCCCCGCGCTGAATATCCGTCTTCTGGCGGATGTTGATGTCATATTTGCCGTATTCCTCGGACGTGGGGTTGAAGTGCTCGTTCAGGATCTTCAGCACGCCGTCCGGGTCGAGCTGATAATAGTCGCCGCCCTTGATCTCCACGGCCTCGCCGGGCAGGGTCACGGTGTACATGGCGTCGAAATCGCACTGCATCAGCTCGGATCCGAGATAGATCAGGTTGCCGACGGTCAGGTCGGTGCGGACATAGGTCGCAAATAGCTCGGCATAGTCCTTCACCTTTGCCAGCGTCGCGGACGAAGCCAGCTTCCGTGCCAACGCTCGCAGGAATTCCTGCTGCGTAGCCGCACGCTCAATGTCCATATCGGCAGCGCCGCTGCGGTAGCGGCACAGCTGCAGCGCATGTGCACCGTCAAGCAGCTGATGGCCCGCCTTCAGGTCGACGTGGATATTCTCGTCGTCATCGTCATACTGCAGGTCGGTCGGGATATCGAATTCCACGCCGCCGACCATGTCGATCGTCTTTTCAAAGCCCTGCAGATCAACCAGCACATAACCGTCGACTGCAATGGCAAGCGTCTCGCGGATCTTATCGGTCAGCGCACGGATACCGCGGTCACCCTGGCCCGCCGCACTGTAGACGGAATTGATCTTCGGAATGACGTAATTGCCGGTGATATAAGTGTCGCGCGGGATGCTCATCAGGCTGACGGTGTGCTCCTTTGTGTTGAGATTTGCGATCAGGAGCGTATCCGTGCGGGTGCTGTCGCCATCTGTGCCAACAAGCAGGATGTTGTAGATGCCCTCGTGGCCGGAGGCGTCCGGCACATCCATTTCGATGCTCTGGCCGGTCTGTGCGTCCGTCTCAACGCGGACGCTCGTGCCGCCGTCGGACTTTTTATTGCCGCCGGACGGAGCGACGGCCGTCGTGCGGCCGAGCAGCGCCAGACACATGGCAACAGAGCCGAGAAACAGCGCGATGGAGGCCAGCAGCAGGATCAGGCCGCGCGTTTTGCCGTTCATGCCGCTGCGCGGCGCTTCGGCATCCGTGCGAGGCAGATCACGCGTCAGGTCCCCGTCCCTGACTTCCTCCCGGCGGGGCCGCGGCGCTTCGGCACGCGGCGCACGGGGTGCGGGAACGCTCTGCGCCGGCTGCGGGGCCGGCCGGCTCTGGGGCTGCTGTGCCGCCGGGCGCGCCTGCTGCGGCTGCGCCGGAGCCTGATGCCGCTCCTGCGGCATGACCTGCGACAGCGGCGGGCGCTTCAGATATTGCTGCAGAAGCGGGATATCATTCTCTTCCGTCTCCGCACAGTGCTGTGCCGCCTCGCGGTTGGCATAATCACGCAGGAGCGGGATCTCCTCGTCATCCGCCTCGGGGCGCTGCACATCGGGCTGCACCGGCGCACTGCGGCGCTCGGCCTGCTTCCCGGCGACATAGCGCCCGCCGGAAGCGCCGCGGCTGCTGTTGCCGAATAGTTTCCTCATTCCGACTTCGTCCTTTCGCTTTTCAAAAAATCTCTGGCCGCTCTGGAATTCACGTCAATGGGCTGACCGGTTTCCGTCAGCAGATCGAGCGACATCTCAAGGCCCAAAAGGACCGCCTCATCCAGATCATGCTCCGCCAGAGCGCGGAGCCGTTCCACACCGGGGAAATCCCGGTTCGGCTCCATGTAATCGGCAAGATATAAGATCTTCTGCAGCAGCGTCATGTCCGGCTTGCCGGTCGTGTGCCAGCAGATAGCCGACTGCACCGCCGCAGATTCCCCGAACACCGCCCCCGCGACCGCCGCGCCGCTCTTGGCGTGCAGCAGCTTGGGGTGACTGCGTTCGAATGTATCCAACATCATACCATATTTATCGCATAATTTCAACTGCTCCGGACCGGGAAGCGCCTTTGTCACATCGTGCAGCAGACCGGCACGCCGGGCCGGGCCGGGATCCTCCCCGAAGCGGGCGGCAAGCTCCGCCGCCGTATGGCTGCAGCCAAGTACATGCGGCACGCGCTTCGGGTCGTGCAGCGGCAGGGCGATGCAGGCCAGCGCATCGAGCGGCAGGCCGCGAAGGTCGCTGCGCGTGTGATAAAGCCCCTGCATGCAGACGGCGTCATAGACCGCAGGCTCGAGATAGTCCTCCCCGCAGCGGAAGGCCAGCATGGCGCGGGCGATGGTGGAGGAATAGGGCAGAAAGTCATTTTCCACCAGCACGACGTCCGCCCCGAAGCGGTCGCGCAGCTGCTGCGCCGCTTCCCGAAGCGTTCTGCCGTCGTCCTTTCCGCGATGTGCGACTGCCAGCGAAGCGAGCTTTGCAATGCGCTCCGGCGCATGCCACTGCGCAAATGTCAGCAGCATGTCCGTCCCCATCAGAAACCAGAGGTGGTCGTTGGGATACTGCCGGTGCAGCTCCTCGAGTGTATCGGCCGTGTAGCTTGCGCCGCTGCGGTGCAGCTCCAGATCGCTGACCTCCGCAAACGGAAGGTCCTGCGCGGCCAGCCTTGTCAGCTCCAGACGCGTGTGGGCATCCGGTGACCCGGCGGCCAGCGCCTTATGGGGCGGCAGCGCCGCCGGCATCAGAATGACGCGGTCCAGCCCAAGTCTGCGCTGGAACTCCGCTGCAGCCAGCAGATGGCCGCGATGCGGCGGGTTGAAGCTCCCGCCGAATATACCGATGTTTGCCATGTGCGGCGCTCCCCTTTCCGATGATTTATGTTATTCCTCGCGGCTCTTCCGGCGCTCGATGGCGGCCTGAATGGCAGCCTGCCGGAAATACTCATTGCGGCGCTCGCGCTCCTCGCGTGCCTGCCGACGGCGCTCCTGCGCCCCGCGCCGGACGGGGTTCGACTTGCGCTTTTTCAGCTCGCGCGCCTGCCGTGCGGCCTCCTGTGCCTTCTTCTCCGAGCGGCGGTAGATCACGAATTTCGAGCCGACGCACTGCACGCCGTCTGCACCGAGCGCTTCGCACAGCGCATCGCAGACCTCGCGTGCGGACAGGAGCGCCGCCTCGAGCACGCGGCCCTTGACAAGCTCACGCGCCTCAAGCTGCCGGGCGGCCTCGGACAGAACATTCTCCGTCACGCCCCCCTTACCCACCATCAGGGTGGTGTCCAGATCATTTGCCTGTGCGCGCAGATCGGCGCGCTGTTTGCTGGTCAGCATAATTTCTTCTCCTTTTTCGTACCGAACGCCTTCTCCACAAAGGCGCGCAGCGCCCGGGCGCGGTGGGATACCTGATTTTTCTGCTCCGGGGCCAGCTCTGCGAACGTGCACCCGGCATCCTCCGCAAAGAACACCGGATCATAGCCGAAGCCGCCGTTTCCGTGGCGCTCGAACAGGATGTGTCCCGGACACTCGCCGCGCGCGACGATCTCCTTGCCGTCCGGCGTGACGAGGGTGATAACGCTGACGAATTTTGCCGTCCGCTTCCCCTCCGGAACGTTTTCGAGCTTTTTCAGCAGATAGTTGATGCGGTCGGAATCGCTGATGCAGTCCGGTCCGCCGTAGCGCGCGGAATAAACGCCCGGCTCTCCGTTCAGCGCGTCGACCATCAGGCCGGAGTCGTCCGCCACGGCGGGCAGACCGCAGGCCTGCATCACAGCCACAGCCTTGATGCGGGAATTCTCCTCAAACGTTGTGCCGGTCTCCTCCGGCTCGACATGCACACCCGCCTCACGCTGCGAGACGACGTCCAGCCCGTAGGCAGACAGGATCGCGCGCAGCTCGGCGATCTTGTGGGCGTTGTTGCTTGCCATAACGACCTTCATGTCGGGCACCTCCTCAGATCAGCGCGTCGACGAACGCGCGCGGCTCAAACGGCATCAGGTCGTCCATCTGTTCGCCGACACCGATGAGCTTCACAGGGATCTGCAGCGCGTCTGCCACGGCGATGACGATGCCGCCCTTGGCCGTGCCGTCGAGCTTTGTCAGGGCGATGGCCGTAACACCGGCGATCTCCTTGAACTGCTTGGCCTGCAGCAGGCCGTTCTGGCCCGTCGTGCCGTCGAGCACGAGCAGGACCTCTTTATCCGCATTCGGCAGCTCGCGGTCAATGATGCGGGAAATTTTGCCGAGCTCGTTCATCAGGTTGGCCTTGTTGTGCAGGCGTCCTGCCGTGTCGCACAGGATGACGTCGCTGCCTCGCGCCTTGGCGGCGGAAATGGCGTCGAACACCACGGCGGCAGGGTCTGCGCCCTCGTGCTGGCGGACGATGTCCACATTGGCGCGTCCGGCCCAAATTTCGAGCTGATCGGCAGCCGCGGCGCGGAACGTATCGGCCGCGCACAGCAGCACACGCTTGCCCTCGCCGGAGAGGCGATGGGCCAGCTTGCCGATGGTCGTCGTCTTGCCGACGCCGTTGACGCCGATGACAAGCACGACGGACGGGTGCGTACCAAGCTTCAGACTCGTATCGCCGACGTTCAGCATGTCCACAAGGATGTCCTTCAGGGCATCATGAATTTCCTCTGCTGTGCGGAGCTTGCGCTCCTTCACGACGGTGCGGAGCTGCTCGACGGCCTTGCAGGACGTTTCCACGCCGATGTCGGCGAGGATCATGCTCTCCTCAAGCTCCTCGTAAAATTCTTCGTTTGCGCCGCTGAACGAGGCGAAGATGCCGCCGAGCGTGTTGGCCATGGCGGCGCGCGTCTTTTTCAGTCCGTTTTTGATTTTTTCAAAAAAACCCATTTACTTGATCTCCTCCGAAATTCCGAGCTGCTGCTCCATTTGATTCAGGTCCAGATGCAGGATGCGGGAAATTCCCTGCTCCTGCATGGTCACGCCATAGAGCACGTCGGCGGCCTCCATGGTACCGCGGCGGTGCGTGATGACGATAAACTGCGTTTTCCCGCTGAAGCCGCGCAGGTAGCCCGCGAAGCGTTCGACATTCCGGTCGTCCAGCGCGGCGTCGATCTCGTCGAGCATGCAGAACGGCGTCGGCCGCACCTTCAGAATGGCAAAATACAGCGCGATGGCAACAAAGGCCTTCTCACCGCCGGACAGCAGCGTGATGGTCTTGAGCTGCTTGCCGGGCGGCTGCACGCGAATTTCAATGCCGCACGTCAGCGGCTGCGAGCGGTCCTCCAGCTCGAGCGAGGCCTTGCCGCCGCCGAACATCTCCGTGAATGTCTGGCCGAAATAGGTGTTGATGCGGCCGAATTCCGTGACGAAAATATCGGTCATCTGGCCGGTGATATCGCCGATGATGCCCTCGAGGTCGCGCTTGGACGTCAGCACGTCGTCGCGCTGGCCGCAGAGGTATTCATACCGCTCGTTCACGCGGGCAAATTCGTCGATGGCGCCGAGGTTCGGCGTGCCGAGGCCAGAGATCTTCTTACGGAGCTCCGCGGCGCGCTTCGTTCCGGCAGCCGTGCTCTCCAGCTCCGCCGCAGCGGCGGGCGCGCTTGAGCGCGTCAGCTCATAGGTATCCCACAGCCGGTCGAGAATTTGCTTTTCCTCCAGCTCGGCAGCATTTTTGCGCGACTCCAGACGGGCGCTCTCGCGCTCCATGTTCAGGATATCGCGGTTTTTCTCCTGTACTTCCTTTTCCGTGGCCGTTTTGCGCGCTTCGACCTTCGCACGCTCGGCAAGCGCGGCCTGCAGCTCTTCCTGCCTGGCCTGCGCCGCGGCGTCCTGCCCGGCCAGCTTGTCCTGCTCGGCCTGCAGCGTCTTTTCCAGCTCAGCAGCCTCCTGCGTATAGCGGTCGATGAGCTGCAGCTTCTGCTCGCGGTCGCCGCGCATGGCATGCTCCAGCCCGCGCAGCTGCTCGGCGGAGCTCTTCGCCGTGGCGCGCTCGGCCTCCAGCTTGGCCGTCTCCATGCGCAGCGCCGTCAGGCGCTCCGAAAGGCGGCTGCTCTGCTCCGAAGCAACGCTCTGGCCGTCCGAAACGACGGAAAGCTCCTGCTCAGCCTCCTCCAGTGCCTTCTGCAGGTCGGCAACGGCCTTCTGCAGCGCCGCGCGGCGGCCGCTGTCGGCGCCGATCCGCTTTTCGAGCAGCTCCTGCTCGCGCTGCGAGCCGGTGATCGCGTCCGTCAGGGCCTGCACAAGAACGTGGTGCTGCTTTTCCTCGCCCTGCAGGCGCAGAGCGGCGTCTTCGGCCGTGCGGAGGTCCGTCTCCGCGTTCGTCAGGTCATAATTTGCCTGCTCCAGCAGGCGCTGCGCCTCCTTCTGCTCTCCGCGGAGCTTGTCCAGCGCGGCGGCGGCCTCCTTCTGCTGGGCCTGCAGACGCTCGATCTCGTTGGCGCGCGACAGGATGCCCGCACTGCGGGAGACGGAGCCGCCCGTCATGGAGCCGCCTGCATTCAGGACCTGCCCGTCCAGCGTGACGATGCGGAAGCGGTGGCCGAATTGGTTGGCAATGGAAATGGCCGCGTCGAGGTCCTGCGCCACGACCGTGCGGCCGAGCAGATTCAGGATGATCTCGCGATAGCGCGGCTCACACGAGACAAGGTCGGAGGCTACGCCGCAGAAACCGGCGCAGCGCTCGATGCCGCTCTCGTTCAGCGGCCGGCCGTGGATGACAGACAGCGGCAGGAATGTGGCGCGGCCGTTGTCCGAGCGTTTCAGATATTGGATGGCAGCCTTGGCGCAGCCCTCGTCCTCCACGACGATATTCTGCATGGCGCTGCCGAGCGCGACCTCGATGGCAACGGTGTAGCTGTCCTGTGTGCGCAGCAGCATGGACACCGCGCCATGGATGCCGCGGAGCTTGCCGCGTCGGCTCTCCTGCATGACGGTGCGGACAGCGCGGGAATAGCCCTCCAGCTCACGCTCCATCTCCTGAAAGAGCTTCAGACGGGAGCTGACCGTGTCGAGCCGGACACCGGCGTCCGTGGCCTGCTTCTGCAGGGCCTCGCTCCGCTCCGCTCGGGTGCGGCTGCGCAAACGGTAGCCGTTGATGCGGTTCTGCGCGGCCGTGATATCGGCCTGCGCTTTGGAGAGCTGCTTCTGTGCGGTCTCGAGCGCGCGCTGTGCCTCTGCACAGCGGCTCTGCGCCGCCTGCAGATCCTGTGCCAGCTGGGTCTGCCGCTCCGTGCTCTGGGCAAGACTCTCTTCCACGGCGGTCAGGTCCGCGCCGCGGGCGGAGAGCTCCTCGCGCTTCCGGCCCTGCAGATCGCGCAGGGTGAGATAGCGCTTTGTCATGCCGTCAGCGGAATCCGCCAGTCTGCGGCCCTCCTCCTCGGCCTGCTTCTGCTTTTCGGCCAGCGCGGCGGTCTGAGTGTCGATCTCGCCCATGCGCTGCTCCAGTGCTTCGATCTGCGCGGAGATGCTGCCGCTGCGGCTGTCCTGATCCTCCAGCTCGTGCTGCACGCGCTTCAGGTTGCTCTGCGCGTTGCCGCGATTCGTCTCCAGCACGGCGATCCGGCTGCGCTGCTCCTGCGAGGCGGCCTCCGCCTGCCGGATCGCATCACGGATCTGATCCGTCTGCAGGTCGCGGTTGTGGAGGTCGAACGTCAGGGATTCCGAGGTGACATAGAGCTTGTCCAGCGCGTCGTGCTCCTGCTGCAGGATGAAGGCGGCGGAATGATAGTCCTCCTCGGCCTTGCGCGCCGTGGCGCTCAGGCGCTCGAGCGACTGCAGCCACAGCGCGACCTCGAGGCCCTTGAGCTCCTCGCGGTAGGTCAGGTAGCGCTTTGCCTTTTCCGCCTGATCGCGCAGCGGACCGACCTGCAGCTCCAGCTCCGAGATTTTGTCGCCGATGCGGGTCAGATTGTCCTGCGTCGTGGCGAGGCGGCGCTCCGTTTCCTCCTTGCGGTGGCGGTATTTCGAGATACCGGCGGCCTCCTCGAAAATTTCGCGGCGGTCCGTGCTCTTGAGGGACAGGATCTCGTCGATGCGTCCCTGGCTGATGTTGGAATAGCCGTCGCGGCCGAGACCGGTATCCATAAACAGCTCGTTGACATCACGCAGACGCACGCTCTGCTTGTTGATGTAGTATTCGCTCTCGCCGGAGCGGTAATACCGGCGTGTGACCATCAGCTCGTCGGCGTCATAATGCAGGGCGCGGTCGCTGTTGTCCAGCACGAGCGTCGCTTCGGCAAAGCCGACGGGGGCGCGCTTCTCCGTGCCGCCGAAAATAACGTCCTCCATCTTCTGGCCGCGCAGCGAGCGGGAATTCTGCTCGCCCATGACCCAGCGGATGGCATCTGAGATATTGGATTTTCCGCTGCCGTTCGGCCCGACGATGGCGGTGATATCATGGCCAAATCCCACGACCGTCTTGTCCGGGAAGGATTTGAAGCCCTGAATAACTAGCTGTTTCAGATACATATGGACAGATTGCTCCTATTGTATTTCAATGTCTGATTATACCATTGCGCCCCGAAAATTGCAAGACCGTGATTTCACCCCTGCAGGCGGTGCGGCATAGGATGACGCGGAGGTGATCGGAATGCTGCCGATCTTTCGGGGCGCCGCCACGGCGCTCCTCACCCCGTTCCGGCCGGACGGGAGCATCGATCTTCCGGCATGGGACCGCCTGCTTGAGCGGCAGCTGGATGCCGGGATCGCGGCGCTCGTTGTCTGCGGCACGACCGGCGAGGCTGCGACCCTGACGCAGGACGAGAGGCTGACACTCCTGCGCCGCGCAAAGCAGGCTGCCTGCGGCCATTGCCCCGTTATCATGGGCGTCGGGACGAACTGCACGGCAGACTCCGTAGAAAATGCAGAGCTTGCGGCACAGAACGGCGCGGATGCGCTGCTGGCCGTCACGCCCTACTATAATAAAGGGACACAGGCAGGCCTGCTTGCGCACTATACCGCGATTGCGGACGCGTCTCCCCTGCCGCTCGTGCTCTATAATGTTCCGTCGCGCACCGGCGTCGATCTCCTGCCGGAGACGGTGCGGGCGCTCGCCCGCCATCCGCATATTGCAGGCATCAAGGAAGCCTGCGGCAGCATCAGCCGAGCCGCACAGCTGCTGGGCCGGTGCGGTCTACCGGTGTGGAGCGGCAACGACGACCAGACGGCCGCGATCATGGCGCTCGGCGGCAGCGGCGTGATCTCCGTGGTGTCGAACGTCGCGCCGGAGGCCGTCGTTGCCATGACGGATGCCTGCCTTGCCGGAGATTTCCGCGAAGGCGCGCGCCGCCAGCTGGAGCTTCTGCCGCTGTGCGAGGCGCTGTTCTGCGTCGTGAACCCCATCCCGGTCAAGGCCGCCATGGAGGAGCTTGGCCTGTGCGGCGGGACGCTCCGCCTGCCGCTGTCGCCGCTGGAGGAGCCGTACCGCAGCCGCCTGCGGGCAGTGCTGCGGGGGTATAGGCTCCTCTCATAAGAGTATCCCCGCGCAGCACCGGGACTGCTTCCTGCGCGGCATGAAAATGCTCCCCCTATGTGACGGTGTCTTTCATCGTCTCATAGAGGGAGCATATCACTTCACCAGCTCCGAAGCTTTTTCTTTAAGCGCGCGGGTGGTATTTTTCATAGACGCTCTTGAGCGTCTTTTTCACGACCTGCGCATAGACCTGCGTGGAGGAGATATCGCTGTGGCCGAGCATCTCCTGCAGGGAATGCAGGTCCGCGCCGTTTTCGAGCAGATGGGCCGCAAAGCTGTGGCGCAGCGTATGCGGTGTGATCTCCTTGTCGATCTGCGCGGTCTGCTGATAGTGCTTGATGATCTTCCAAAAGCCCTGTCTGGAAATGCGGCCGCCGTTCAGGTTGACGAACAGGGCCTGCTCGTCCGGCTCGGCGATCATATTCGGCCGGATATCCGTCACATAGGCCGTCAGGGCACGGATGGCCGCCGGGTAGATCGGGATGATGCGGGACTTCCCGTTCCCGGTGCAGCGGACAAAGCCGCCTGCCAGACTGACGTCCGAAACGTTCAAGGCGATCATCTCGCTGACGCGCATGCCGGTGGCATAGAGCGTCTCGAGCATGGCCTTGTCGCGGTAGCCCTTCATATCCGTACACTTCGGCTGCTCGAGCAGCAGCTCGACCTCGCGGCCGGTCAAAATCTGAGGAAGGCGCTTTTCTGCCTTCTGCTGCGGGATATCATGCACAGGAGACTGCGCGACCGCGCCGGTGGAGACGCAGTAGCCATAGAAGCTCTTGAGCGACGCCACACACCGGGAGACCGTTGCGGGCGACTTGCCGATGCTCGTCAGATGGCGCACATAGGCACAGACCGTCTCCTGCGTGCACGCCTCCAGCGCAGGGCCGTCCGTCTGCTCCAGATAGGTGGTGAATTGCCGCACATCGCGCAGATAGGAAGCGACCGTATTGTCCGATGCGTGCCTGATATTCATAAGGTAGGATTCATATGCAGCCACGAGCTTCCCCATCTTGCGTTCCCTCTCACCAGCAAAAAACTATGCCGCAGCGGCCCGGCGCATACAGGAGGCAACCGGAGCGTTCTGCAAACATTTCTGGCAGTGTAGAATATAATAACGCATATTTTCCCGGATTTCAATCCTTTCCGGCCCGGAAAGGAAAACTTTGTATATTATGCTCAAGAATTATGTTAACAATATTATGTTAACCAATGCAACGGAGACATCGTAATTCAGTGGCTCATCTGCATATTCCACCAGATGTTGTATTCATTATCTGCATATTCACCACATGCTGTGTTTTGCATATTTGCAAGTTCTCCTGCATTTATCCGTTTTCGATTTATGCATAGCAGCGCTTTTTCCGGCGCCCGGCCCCGAGCAGAGCGCCGAGCAGCCCCGCACCAGCCAGCGGCAGCAGGACCGGCAGTGCTTCCCCGTAATGTACGCCGAAGAACAGCAGGTTCCCCAGCAGCAAAAACAGCGCATAGCCGCCTGCCGCCCCAAGCCCGCAAAGCAGCTTCCGCCGTCCGCTGTGCAAGGCCTGTCTCTTATACACATCTCCGAGCCCACGAGACAAGAGG
>OJRU01000045.1_pt1 | contig 14067 bp, 9 predicted proteins | sample 1599321 | NCBI WGS metagenome assembly OJRU01 (sample SAMN03922539, study PRJEB24848) | human gut metagenome | isolation source: stool sample | host: Homo sapiens | place: Germany | collected 2010-05 | reverse complement strand
TCTACACGTAAGGAGTCGTCGGCAGCGTCAGATGTGTATAAGAGACAGGTAGTTGACCTTGTCGTCGTGCGTGGAGCCGTTGACGATCTTGGTGGAGACAGCCCAGTTCATGGCATCCTTCGCCCAGTCGGCGACGGAGGCGGCATCCGGGAAGGAGGCCAGCTTGTCTTCTTCGACCTTTTCGGCCTTGGCCAGACGGTAGAGCATCGTGGCCATTTCCTGACGGGTGATGTTGTCGTTCGGGGCGAACGTGCCGTCGCCCATGCCGTTGACGACACCGGCCTCGGTGGCCCAGACGACGGCGTCATAGTACCAGTCGCCGGTCTTGACGTCGGAGTAGGTGCTCTCGGCCTCGGCCGCGGGCGTACCGGCGATGCGGTAGAGCATCGTGGCGAACTCGGCGCGGGTCAGCGTGCCCTGCGGCTCGAACGTCGTCTCGGTCATGCCGTTGACAACGCCGGAAGCGGCCAGTTCCAGAACGACATCATGGAACCAGTCTTCCTCGGTGACGTCCGTGAACTTGTTCTCAAAGGGAACGTTTGTGATCTTCCACTCAGAGGTGATAACGGGATCGATGGTGCCCTGCTCCGTGATGTAGTCAGCCAGCAGGTTGCGGGCCTGGCCCTTGTCCTCGCCCTGGATCATGTCATACTGGGTGGAGTAGATGACGCGGCTCTCGTCGTTCGGGACGAAGTTGCAGCCGTGCTCGTTGATGTACTGGATGAAGTTGCCGCCGCCGTTGAAGCGGTAGTTGTTGATGACGACGGTGAAGGTATCGGTGTCCTGCACGGCCTTGCCGTTGTAGGTCATGTTCTCGATGCGGTGGCCGGAGGGAGCCGCAGCGTTGATCTCATAGGAGAAGCCCTCGCCGGAGATAACGTCGTAGTACGTCAGGCCGCCCTGAATGCTGAAGGTGCCGTCTTCGTTGGCCCTAACCTTGGAGGCGGAGTACTCGAGCCAGGTGCGGACTTCCTTGCCGCTCATGGTGATCTGGTAGAACCAGTTCTCATAGCGGTACAGGCGGAACATGTCGCCGAGCTTGATGTCACCCTTCGGGATGAGGTTCTCGGCATTGCCGGAGGTCAGCGGAGCGGTGATGGACAGCTGAGCGGGCTTATCGTCGGTCTTGTCGTCGGGGGTGTTCTTGCCGGTGCGGTCATAAGCGCCCCAGATCTGGACCTTGTTCACGAGGTCGACGAAGGCGGACGGCGCAGTGCCGAGGCCGGAGGCGGTGAAGTTGTCGCTTGCGGTGCCGATGGGCTTGAGCATGTACTCGTTCCACGTTGCATCCTCATAGGGCTGCAGAGCGGCAGTCAGCTCGGGCTCCGGCTCATAGAGGGGCTTCGTGGTGCGGCCCTCGCGGACGGTCATGGGAGCATTGGCGGCTTCGACCGTGTAGGTCTTCGTGGCCTTGTTGTAGGTGAACAGCGCGCGGCCGACAACGCCAGCCTTCGTGCCCGGGGAGATGACGGGGATCTCCTTGCCGTCGGTGTTGGCAATCTTCGTCACACCGTTGCGATGCTCGTGGCCGGAGAACACGAGGTCGATGGAGTTCGTGGTGGAGACAAGCTCACGGATGAAGTCGGACTTTTCGGGGTCGCCGTCAATGCCGCTGTGGGTGACGATGACAATGAGGTCGGCCTTGGCCTTCATCTCGGCTTCGTAGTGCTTGTAGGTCTCCACAACGCCTGCGAAGTAGATGCCCTTCCAGTTCTCGGGGACATCCCAGTTCGCGATGTTGGGGTTGCCGATGCCCATGACAGCGACCTTGACGCCGTCATATTCCTTGATGACATAGGGAGCGTAGCTGTTCCAGGTCTTCCAGTCGCGGGTCTTGTCGTTGTTCGTGTTGGCGTCGAGGTAGTTCGCCATGGAAACACCGACCTTAGACTCGGTCTCGGTGGACTCAGAGGTGAGATAGTTCAGCTGGCGCTGGAGAATATCCATGCCGTAGTTGAACTCGTGGTTGCCGACGACCCACATATCATAGTCCATCATACGCATGACCTTCATGGCGGGATCGTCCACGTCCTTCTTCATGAAGGCGTAGTAGTACGTCAGCGGCGTGCCCTGGATGGTGTCGCCGGAGTCGCTGAGGAATACGTTCTTGTATTCCGCACGCTGCTCCTTGACATAGGTGGCAACGCGGGTCATGCCCTGATAATGGGTGCCGGACAGGCTTGCATCCTGCGTGTAGTCCGTTGCAAACTGCTGACCATGGACGTCGGAGGTGTCGAGGAAGAGGATCTGAACCTCATTCTCATCAGCCGCGAAAACGGCCGGCACCAGCGCCGTGACAAGGCACAGCACAAGCAGCAGAGACACGATGCGAGAAAGTGCTTTCTTCATGGAAATACTCTCCTTTTCGTTTTTACACCGGAATACCGGTGCATCTGAGAATACTATACTCCATGCGAGGGGAAATGTCCATAGGGGCAGGAAAAATCAGCAAATTGCCAAAAAACGGCCGAGAATGAATGGAAATAATATAAGATGAAATTCATGCATGGAGTATTGTCCGCTCCGCAGAGACGGCTGCACGGAATGTGACGTGAGATAAAACAAATGAGATAAAACAAAAAGCTCTGCCGCAGAGGGATGCCCGCGGCAGAGCTTTTCAAAGCGGAATTATTCGGCGGAGATCAGATAGTAATAAACGGGCTGGCCGCCGTCGATGAGCGTGACCTCACATTCCGGGCAGACCTCGCGGAACAGCGCAGCCGTCTCCTCGGCCTGGCCGGCGGGCAGATCAGCACCCGCATAGACCGTGACGAACTCGTGGCCCTCCTCATGGACCTTTTCGGCCATGCTGCGGAGCAGGCCCTTCAGGTCGGCGCTGCTGCCGAACAGAGAGCTGCCCCACAGGGCGAGGTACTCGCCTGCGTGGATGCTATGCCCGTCGATATCGGAGTCACGCGCGGCGTAGGTGATCTGCATCGTGGTCACACCGGCCATGGCGTCCGTCATGGCGGAGAGATTGTCCTCCTCCGAGGCGTCCGGATCAAAGACCAGCATGGCGGAGACGCCCTGCGGCACGGTCTTCGAGGGAACGACGACGACTTTTTTCTCCGTCAGATCCACCGTCTGCTCGGCCGCCATGATGATGTTCTTGTTGTTCGGGAAGACGAACACGACCTCGGCGGGTGTGGCGTTAATCTTCTCGAGAATATCCTGCGTCGAGGGGTTCATGGTCTGGCCGCCCTCGATGATCTGGTCTGCGCCCAGTTCCCGGAACACACCGGCAAGCCCCTTGCCTGCGCACACGGCGACCATGCCGAAGTGCTTTTCCGGCGCGGCGACGGTCTCTTTGGCCTCGAGCTCCTGCTCGATCTTTTCAAGATCGTCCGTGCTGCGGGCGGCGCGGCCTGCGGCAAGATCGTCGTGCTGCATCTGCATGTTCTCAATCTTGGCAAGCTCGAGCGTGCCGTATTTCTGCGACTCTGTCAGGGCCTCGCCGGGGATGTTCGTGTGGACGTGGACTTTGAAGGATTCGTCGTCCTCGCCGATGACGATGCTGTCGCCGATGGTGTCAAGATAGGCGCGCAGCGGGGAAAGGTCGATGTCCTCGTGCGCCTTGCGCATGATATACACCGTGTCGAAGGCAAAGGTGATCTCGCCGGTGTCGAACTCGGTGAAATCGGCCTGCTCGCGAACCTCCTGCGGCCGCTCACCGGCCTCGGGCGCTTCAATTTCCACGCCGCGGTGGACGGAAAGCATGGCCTCGAGCACATACAGCCAGCCCTTGCCGCCTGCGTCCACGACGCCCGCCTTCTGCAGGACGGGGTTCTGGTTCACGGTCTGCGCCAGCGCCTCCGCGGCGGAGCGGACCGTCGCCTCGAGAACGGCCTCGCAGTCCGCGCCGCTGTCGGCCGTTTCCATGGCCGTGTCGGCGGAGACGCGGGCCACGGTCAGGATCGTGCCCTCCGTGGGCTTCATCACGGCCTTGTAGGCCGCTTCGACGCCGCCGCGCAGGGCCATCGCCAGCTGCTCGCCCGTGCAGGCCTCCACGCCCTTCAGGGCCTTGGAGAAGCCGCGGAACAGCAGCGAGAGGATGACGCCGGAGTTGCCGCGCGCGCCGCGCAGCATGGCCGAAGCCGTGATATCGGCGGCCTTCGTCAGCGTGACGCTGCCCGCCTTGCGCAGATCGGCTGCCGCTGCGTTCAGCGTCATGCTCATGTTCGTGCCGGTGTCGCCGTCGGGGACGGGGAAGACGTTCAGCTCGTTGATCTGCTGTTTGTGGATCTCGATGGAGGCAGCGGCGCTGAGGATCATTTTCTGAAAGGCCGCTCCGTCAATGGTTTGCCTCACTGTAAGTTACACCTCCGTATTGCCGTTAATCGGTCATCATGGAGTCCACCAGGATGTTGACCTCGCGGATCTCGGTTTCGGTCTGCTGGGAGACGACATAGCGGACCTCGTTCAGGATCGAGCTGCCCAGCGCGGGGATGTTCACGCCCTGATCGACGATGATGTGCAGATCGACCGAAATGGTGCCGTCTTCGTTCGTGCGCACGAGCACGCCCTTGGCGAGCGACTCGCGGCGGAGCAGATGGACGAGGCCGTCCTTCATGCTGCGGATGGCCATGCCCTTGACGCCGAAGCAGTTCGTTGCGGCGCTTCCGGCAATATAGGTATAAACGTTGTTGCTGACGGCGATTTCACCGAGCTCGTTTTGCCTGCGGATCATGCGGAAAACCTCCTTATTGATTGAAAAAATGGGATGCGGCGGGGCTGCCCGCCGCGGGGATCACAGCATGCTCTCTTCCCAGCAGGCGGGCGGCGTCAGGCCGAGCAGCGTGGCGACAGTCGGGGCGACGTTGGCCAGACCGAACTTGCCCTCCTTGAGCGTATGCTCCACACCCGGGTCGACCACGATGAAGGGAACGGGATTCAGGCTGTGGGCCGTGCGGATGGAAGTCTTGCCCTTCTTCGTTTCGAGCATCTGGTCGGCATTGCCGTGGTCCGCCGTGACAAGCACGACGTAGCCCAGACGCTTGCCTGCCTCGACGATGCGGCCGACGCCCTCGTCGACGCACTCCATGGCCTTCACGACGGCCTCGATGTTGCCGGTGTGGCCGACCATATCGCCGTTCGGGAAGTTGCAGCGCAGGAAGTCATATTTGCCGGACTCCATGGCCTTGACCATGCAGTCGGTGATCTCCTTTGACTTCATGGCCGGAGCCTGATCGAAGGGGATGACGTCGGAGGGGATCTCCTCATAGGTCTCAAGCTCCTCGCTGACCTTGCCGGAGCGGTTGCCGTTCCAGAAGTAGGTGACATGGCCGTACTTCTGCGTTTCGGACACGGCGTACTCGCGCAGCTTGTGGGCGCACAGCAGCTCGGTGAGCGTGTTCCTGATGACGGGCGGCTGGACGAGGTAATGCGTCGGGATCTTCAGGTCACCGTCGTACTCCAGCATACCGGCGAAGTCAACGCCGGTGTAATCGCCGCGGTCAAACTTGTCGAAATCCTTGCGGTCGAACGCGAGGGAGATCTCCTGCGCGCGGTCGCCGCGGAAGTTATACAGCACGACGCTGTCGCCGTTGGCGATGGTCGCCACGGGCTGGCCGTTGCGCTCCACGACAAAGGCGGGCAGATCCTGATCGATGCAGTTCGTCTCGGCGCGGTAGGTCTCGATGGCCTCCTTTGCGGAGGGGAAGCGGCGGGCAAGACCCTGCACATGGGTGCGCCAGCCGGCCTCGACCATCGGCCAGTTGGCCTCGTAGCGGTCCATGGTGATCTGCATTCTGCCGCCGCCGGAGGCGATGGCATAGTCGCAGCCCTCGGTGTTCAGCTCGCGGAGCAGGTCCTCGAGCTGCGCGACATACTCAAGCGCGGACGTGGCAGGCACGTCGCGGCCGTCGAGCAGGATGTGGCAGTAGGCGCGCTTGACGCCCTCGGCATGCGCATGGCGCAGCAGGGCGAAGAGATGATGGATGTTCGAGTGGACGTTGCCGTCGGACAGCAGGCCGAGGAAATGGAAGGCCTTGCCGTTCTCGTTGCAGTTCGCGACGAGGCCCTTCCACGTCTCGGACTGGAACAGCGCGCCCGTCTCGATGGACTCGCCGACGAGCTTGGCGCCCTGCGAGTAGATCTGGCCGCAGCCGAGGGCATTGTGACCGACCTCGGAGTTGCCCATGTCGTCATCAGTGGGCAGGCCGACGGCCGTGCCGTGCGCCTTGAGCCAGTTGTGCGGGCAGGTGGCGAAGAGGCGGTCGAGATTCGGGGTATTTGCAAGCTTTACTGCGTCGCCGGGGCCGCCGTCGCCCTTGCCGACGCCGTCCATGATGACCAGGACAACAGGTTTCTTTGTCATAATATGCATCCTCCAATCACAAGAGATATCTGTGCTTTGATTGATTCATGCTATTGTACTACATTTTCCCGTTTCGTACAATCTTTATTTTCGAGATTCTGTATCCCCTACAAAATAACCGGGGCGAAAATGAGGGAAACTGTGCGAAATTCGGTGCTTTGGGGCGGAAAATGCTCAGTTCAGCGTGTCGGCGCTCCCGGCAAGCAGGCTCTCGATCGCCTGCGCGAGCGGTGAGGGCAGCGGGCGGTCCTGCGAGATGAGCTGCGCCGCGGCCTCCTGCGCCTGCCGCAGTACGGCGAGGTCCGTGGCAAGGTCGCCGACGCGGAACACCGGCAGGCCGTGCTGGCGGCTGCCGAAAAAGTCGCCGGGGCCGCGCTGCTGCAGGTCGGCCTCTGCGATGCGGAAGCCGTCATTCGTGCCGCAGAGCGTGCGCAGGCGCTGGCGGGTCTCGGGGTTTTTATTGTCCGAAACGAGCACGCACCAGGCCTTCGCACTGCCGCGCCCGACGCGCCCACGCAGCTGGTGCAGCTGTGAAAGACCGAAGCGGTCGGCATTCTCAATGACCATGAGCGTGGCGTTCGGCACGTCGACACCGACCTCGATGACGGTCGTGGCGACGAGGATATCGGCCTCTCCCGCGGCGAACGAGGCCATGACGGCTTCTTTTTCCGCGCCCTTCATTTTGCCGTGCAGCAGGGCGACGCGCAGATTCGGGAACACATAGTCCTGCAGCGTCTGCGCCCACTGCTCCGCGGCCTTGAGCGTCTCGCCGCCGTCTCCGCCGTCGTCCTCGACGGCCGGGCAGACGATGAAGCTCTGGTGGCCCTCGGCTGCCTGCTTGCGCACGAAGGCATTCAGCCGCGCGCGGTAGCGCTCGTCGACCAGGAACGTCTCGACCGGCTCGCGGCCGGGCGGCAGCTCGTCGACGACGGAAACGTCGAGATCGCCGTAGACGATCAGAGCCAGCGTGCGCGGGATGGGCGTGGCGGACAGCAGCAGCAGGTGCGGTTGTGTGCCCTTGGCGCACAGGGCGGCGCGCTGGGCCACGCCGAAGCGGTGCTGCTCATCTGCGATGACCATGCCGAGGCGGGCAAAGCGGGTCTGCTCCGTGAGCAGGGCGTGTGTGCCGATGACAACGTCGGCCAGCCCGAGCTCTGCGGCCTCACGGGCGCTGCGCTTCTGCGCAGCGCCCATCTGCCCCGTCAGGAGCACCGTGCGGATGCCGAGACCCTCAAACAGCGGGGCGAGGCGGTCAAAATGCTGCCGGGCCAGGATCTCCGTCGGGGCCAGCAGCGCGGTCTGCACGCCGTTTTTTGCAGCGAGACAGGCAGCCGCGGCGGCGACCATCGTCTTGCCGCTGCCAACATCGCCCTGCACAAGGCGGCTCATGGGGCGGCCTGTGCGCACGTCGGCGCAGATGTCGTCCACGGCACGCTGCTGTGCGCCCGTCAGGCGGAAGGGGAGGGCGGCAAAGAACGCCGTAAGCTCCGTCTGCCATGCCGGGCAGGAGTGAGCCGTGCGGCGGCTGCGCACGATGGCAAGCGCGGCGGAAAAGAGAAAGAATTCCTCAAAAACGAGCCTGCGCTGCGCCCGGCCCAGCGCGGCGGCCGACGTGGGGCAGTGGATCTCGCGGCAGGCCTCCGCCGCGCCGCACAGACCGCAGCGGCGCAGCAGCTCCGGCGGCAGCGTCTCGGGCAGGAGCCCGGCGCAGCGGGAGACAGCCTGCGCCTGCGCGCGCAGCACCATGGAGTTCGTCAGCCCGGCTGTCAGCGGATAGACGGGCAGAATGCGCCGTGTGACGCGGGCCGGGCCGTCGCAGAGCTCAAACAGCGGGTTCGTCATGCCGTAGGCGGCAAAATCGCCGGTCAGCACGCCGTAAAAGCAGTAGCGCTCGCCGATGCGCAGCGCTCCGGCGGAGTGCGCAGCGTTGAAAAACGTCAGATTCAGGCGGCCGGTGTCGTCGGCCACGGTGAACTTCGTGACCTCGAGCATGCGGCTGCCGGGCTTCGGGATGCGGTTCGTGCGCGGCGTGGTGACGACGGCCGCCTCAAAGCAGGCGGGCGTCCCGAGCTCAAGCGAGGCGATGGGAACAAGGCGCGTCCGGTCCTCATAGGCGCGCGGATACAGCCGCAGCAGCTCGCCGACAGTGCGGACGTTCAGCCGGGCGAACAGCGCAGCGCGCTGTGGGCCGATGCCGGGCAGGGACGGGAGCGGGGCGTCGAGGGTAACGGGCTTTTCCATAACCGGACCTCCTGAAGTAGAGTTGAGAGTGGAGAATGGAAAGCGGAGAGCACAGGGCCGCCGGTGTTGTCAGTGCGAGTTCGTATGGGCCATCGCTGAAACGGTATGCACCAATTGCGTCTGTAGCGGCGCTCATTGAGCGCCTTGCAGGCTGACAATACTTGAGGTATGTATTTTATGGCGTGAGGCCCCCAAGTTTGTCATTGCGAGGAGCGAAGCGACGTGGCAATCTCGGGAAGGCAGTTACGATTTCGCCGATGGCTTTCCCACGATTCGGTCGGGTCCTGCGAGATTGCCACGGCCCCGTTGGGGCCTCGCAATGACAAATTTGGGAGCATTACGCGGTCGACGAGGGTGCACACCAACTTGCAGCTGCCAATGGCGCTCACCGCCCGTAAAGGGCACGCCGCATCCGTAGAGCGGCAAAGCCGCTAACGGCTGCGCAGTGAGCGCCGCTACAGACGCAATCGGTACATGCCATTTTAACGGCAGCCAGTACGGGTCGGCAGTGCCTGCCCGAGATTGCCACGGGCGCAAGCGCCCTTCGCAATGACAAATCCGGCGGCCCTGCATTCCCCGGGAGAAAGCAAAAGCCTGATGGAGGTACTCCATCAGGCGGAATGATCCGAATTTGCTTACGCCATGGCGTTGAGCTTCAGCGTCATGCTGCTCTTCTTGCGCGCGGCGTTGTTCTTGTGCAGGATCCCCTTCACGGCAGCCTTGTCAACGGCGACGACGGCGGCCTTGTAGGCAGCGGTGGCCTCCTCGCGGTTACCGGCGACGACAGCGCTGTCGAACTTCTTCAGGGTGGTCTTCAGAGCGGACTTCGCCATCTTGTTCTTCACGTTGGCCTCGCGGGACAGGAGCACGCGCTTCTTTGCGGACTTGATGTTGGGCATGGATTCCACCTCCTCTGAATGGCGTTTATCGAAAACCCATGTATTAATCTCATGCAGGAATCTATTATAGCGGCGTCCGCCCATAAAATCAATCCTTTTTTCTGCTTTTTTGCAAAAAAATTTCGCCTCTGAGCAGACTAAGGGTAAGATCACAAGGAGAGGATGTCGGAAAAATGGGGATCCGGACGGACCTTGCCATGGAGGCAAAGGCGCTCTGGGAGAAGAGCGCCGGGAAAACGACGAAGCTGGCGGGCGTTCGCGCCCGTGAGCGCGAGCGGGACGGCTTTGCCGTGACGGACGTGCACATTCTCGACCGCCGGGGCGAGGCCGCGCTCAGCAAGCCCGCCGGGCGCTATGTCACGCTGGAGCTGCCGCCGCTGGCGCGGGATGTCCGCCCGGCCGCCGAGGCGCTGGCGGCGGAGCTGCGGCGGCTGCTGCGCCTGCAGCCGGGGCAGGGTGTGCTCGTGGCCGGGCTCGGAAACGAAGCCGTCACGCCGGATGCCCTCGGGCCGCTGTGCCTGCGCGGGCTGTTCCTGACGCGCCACCTCATCCGCCACCTGCCGGAGCAGTTCGGCGGCGTGCGGCCGGTCAGCGCCGTTGCGCCCGGCGTGCTGGCCACAACGGGCATGGAGAGCCTCGAGCTCGTGCGCGGGGCCGTGCGCCATGTGCGCCCGGCCTGCGTGCTGGCCGTCGACGCCCTTGCGGCCGCTGCCCCGGAGCGGCTGTGCCGCACGTTCCAGCTCTCGGACGCGGGCATCGTGCCCGGCTCCGGCGTGGGCAACGCCCGCGCCGCCCTGCAGAAGCGGACGCTCGGCGTGCCGGTGTTCTGCCTCGGCGTGCCGACGGTGCTCGATGCGGGCACGCTCGGCGGACCCCGCGGCATGATCGTCACCCCGCGCGATATCGACGCGCAGGTCCGCTTTCTCGGGCGCGTTGCGGCGGACGCTGTCAACCTCGCGCTGCACCCGGAAATTTCCTATGATGATTTTGCACAATTCATCCCAAATCGATAAACGGGCGTTATGTCAACGCCCCATGCACACAATGCACACGTCTTTCCACAGGCTCCCTGTGCAGAACTCTGTGCACAATGTGCAAAACCCCACGCCCTGTCAACAACTTGACCTGCACAGGCCCATGTGGAAAACTCCGGAAGACCGGTGCATAATTGCATGAATACTCTGCCCGCATTCGCATCCCGCGCAACCGGATACACGGGCCGGAACGGGACTTATGTCAACTCCGCGGCGCGGATTTTCCGCCGAAAAGTTGGAAATAAACGGAGCGGCTGCCGGTTTTGAGGTTTCCTGACGAGACATGAATTTTTGAAAATTTTCAAAAATCAGCGATGTGCCGAATTTGCCGGAACGGCAAAATTGGGGCTTGACAGGAGGGGGAAAAGAGAGTATGAGCGCGGCGGGAACTTTCCGCTTCCCATTATCCATTTCCCACATGTCTGCATAGAAAACGGCACGCTGCCGGGCGGCAGCGTGCCATCGTTTTAAATTTCCATAATGACCGGCAGGATCATGGGGTTGCGCTTCGTGTTCTTGAACAGGAACTGGCTCAGGTCGCCCTTGATCGTGGACTTAATCGTCGCCCAGTCGGAGATATTGCGGTTGTGGCAGACCTCCAGCGAATGCGTGGCGATCATCTTCATGGCGTCCATGAGGTCCTCGTTGTCCTTCATATAGACAAAGCCGCGGCTGATGATGTCCGGGCCGGACAGGACGGAGCCGTCCTCGCTCGAGAGGTTGACGCACACGACGATCATGCCGTCCTGCGCCAGATGCTTGCGGTCGCGCAGCACGACGCTGCCGACGTCGCCGACACCCGTGCCGTCGACGAGGATCTTGCCCGCCGGGACGGTGCCCGCGAGCTTGCACGTCTTCGGCGTGCACTCGATGACGGAGCCGGTGTCCGCAATGAGGATGTTCTTCGGGTTCATGCCCATCTGGCGCGCCAGCGCGGCGTGCTTCTGCAGGTGGCGCTGCTCGCCGTGGACCGGAATGAAGAACTTCGGCTTCGTCAGCGCGTGGATGATCTTCAGCTCCTCCTGACAGGCGTGTCCGGAGACGTGCAGGCCTTCAAGCTTGTCGTAGATGACCTCCGCTCCCTTGCGGTATAGCTCGTTGATGATGCGGGAGATGGACTTCTCGTTGCCCGGAATGGCCGAGGCGGAGATGATGATGTGGTCACCCGGCTGGATCTCCACCTGACGGTGGCTGGAGAAGGCCATGCGGTACAGGGCGGACATATCCTCACCCTGCGAGCCGGTCGAGACGATGACGAGCTTGTCCTTCGGGATCGATTTGATCTGGTTCAGGTCGACAAGCGTGTTTTCGGGGAGATGGAGGTAATCCAGCTCCGTTGCGACCTTCAGGATGTTCTCCATGCTGCGGCCCGTGACGGCGACCTTGCGGCCGTGGCGGTGGGCGATGTTGAACACGGCCTGAATGCGGTGCATGTTCGAGGCGAATGTCGTGACGATGATGCGGTTCTTGCAGCCCTTGAAGTGGCGGTCAAGACTCTCGGACACGACGGACTCCGACGGGGTGTAGCCCTGACGCTCGACGTTCGTCGAGTCGCACAGCAGGGCGTAGACGCCCTCCTTGCCGAGCATGCCGAAGCGGCCGAGGTCCGTCATGCCGTCCTCCGACGTGGGGTCGATCTTGAAATCGCCCGTCATGATAACGGTGCCGACCGGCGTATGGATGGCAAAGGCCACGGCATCGGCAATGGAATGGTTCACATGGATGAACTCCACGGAGAAGCAGCCCGCCTTTACGACGTCGCCGGGGTGATGGGTCACGAGCTGCGTCTTGCTCACAAGGTCGTGCTCCTCGAGCTTGAGCTTGATGAGGCCCAGCGTCAGCGGCGTGGCGTGCACGGGGGCATTGACGGCCTGCAGCACATACGGCAGCGCGCCGATGTGGTCCTCGTGGCCGTGGGTGATGAAGAAGCCGCGGAGCTTCTTCTGGTTTTTCGCAAGATAGGTGACGTCCGGAATGACAAGGTCCACGCCGTACATGTCGTCCTCGGGGAAGCCGAGGCCGCAGTCGACGACGATCATGTCCTTGCCGTATTCCAGCACGGTCATGTTCTTGCCGATCTCATTCAAACCGCCGAGCGGAATGATCTTCAGTTTTTCTGCCAATAAAATTACAACTCCTTTAATGATAAAAACACAAGCATGCCGAAGAACTGTGATGTTGTGTCATTCCGAGGAGCGAAGCGGCGTGGGAATCTCGGGAAAATGTTTCGAATTCGCCGGAATCTATCGAAAGATCAAAAATGACGCTGCGAGATTGCCACGGCCCCTTGCGGGGCCTCGCAATGACAAAACAGGGTCCTTCGACCCAAAATCGCAGCACAGCTGCGATGAAAAAACGAGCCCGCCCGCCTCTGCGGGTGCGGAAGACCGGAAAATGGGTAAACACGGTCTGCGGCCTGCGCAAAAACGCACAGGTCAGGCAGAATGCGGCCGGACGGGGCAGCTCAGCGCCATGCAGACGCGACGGAAAACGAAACGAGCAGCCGTACCCGGGAAAAGACGGAGCATCGGCCGGACCTGTGACGAGACTCGTGCTCGACCGGGGATGCCCCGCCGCGAGGCGGGAAAACTGTGAGGCAGACCACACGCCGCCTCACGACTCTGCAGGTAGTATAGCACAAAACCGGCGCGTTGTATACCTTTTTTTCGGATGCACGCCGTTGGGACGGATTTTTTCGATGAAACGGAGGAAAATCCAGTTGAGAATATGGTGCGAATTTGGTATAATAAACGAATCGCAGGAATCGAACGGCCCGTGCGGGCCGCCGGGAGGGGAGATCGCAGATGAATAAAAAGCTTCGCCGCCTGATGCAGCCAAATCTGGCGCTGTTCTTCGTCGTCATGGCGCTGTTCTGCGCCGCCGCCGTCGCGCTGCAGGAATATATTCTGGCCGTGGCCGAGGGCTGCGCCACACTGCTGCTGCTCGGCTGCTACCAGTGGCTCAGCGTGCGCCGCCGCCGCGCGCTTGCGGACTATGTGCAGGCCACGAGCGAGATGCTCCAGCATACGTCGGACGGCGAGATGCCGTTCCCCGTGGCCCTCGTCAAGCTGAACGACAACGAGCTCGTCTGGTATAACCGCGCGTTCGCAGAACTGACGCATGTGCGCGAGCGCATGAGCGCCCAGTCCCTGAGCGAGGTCATCCCGGGCCTGTCGGCCGATTTTCTGGCCGCAGGAAAGCAGGAGGCCGCGGCGGAGCTCCGCTTTGAGGGGCGGCGCTACCGTGTCAGCGGCACGGTCATGCCGGATGCGGACCCAAAGTCCGGCGTCATGCTCGGCATGCTCTATCTGCTCGATCTGACGGATCTGCTGCTCGTGCGCGATGAATACATCCGCTCCCGCCCCATCGTGTCCATCGTACTGGTGGACAACTATGACGAGCTGACGAACAATATGCCGGACGTCAGCATTTCCGCGCTGAACGCCCAGCTGAACTCGCGCATCAGCGATTGGGCCGATTCCTTCGGCGGCATGCTCCGCAAGCTCGAGCGCAACCGCTTTCTGCTGCTGTTTGAGGCCAAGGATCTGGCCCGCATGGCAGACGGCAAGTTCTCCCT
>OJRU01000042.1_pt1 | contig 14265 bp, 14 predicted proteins | sample 1599321 | NCBI WGS metagenome assembly OJRU01 (sample SAMN03922539, study PRJEB24848) | human gut metagenome | isolation source: stool sample | host: Homo sapiens | place: Germany | collected 2010-05 | reverse complement strand
ACAAGGCGCTCACTACCCGCAAGGGGCACGCCGCATCCGTAAGGCGGCAAAGCCGCCAACGGCTACGCAGTGAGCGGCGCTACAGACGCAATTGGTACATACCATTTTATCGCCGCCTTGTACCAACTGCAGGTGCGTCTCCGGGAGCGGCATGCCGCTCCCCTACAAAACCCTCCCCTAAAAAGTGATCCTGCCCGGAGCTTTCACTCCGGGCAGGACTTTTTCTGCTCTGTTATTCCGCAGGCTGTGCGGCAGTTGTTCCGTTATCGGTCCCGCCGTTCAGCAGGGCCGACATGTCGAACATCGGCAGCGTTGCGCCGTCGCCCGTCATAAATGTCGGCAGCTCGCCGTTCCAGTTTTCCGCGTAAGTATAGGCGATAAGGGCCTCCGTCAGGGATTCAGCGATCTTGCGGTTCGCTTCGGCCTCAGCTTCGGCACGGGTCGTCAGCTCATAGGCATCCGCCTCCGCCTCGATGCGCTTGATCTCTGCAGCGGCATTGGCCTCGAGAACGCGCTGCTGCGCCTCGGTCTCGGCGCGAAGCTTGTTCTGCTCGGCGACCTGCTTGGCCTCCACGGCATCCGTAAAGGCATCCGTGAAATCCATATTCTCAATGGAAGCGCCGACCAGCTCGATGTTGTAGGCAGCCAGCTTTTGGGACAGGACCTCCTCGATCTGTGAGGCCATCAGGCTGCGGCTGGAGACGAGGTCCTCGGCCGTATACTGGGCCGTGACGATCTTGACCGACTCCGTGATGCACGGGGCGATGACCGTATCGTAATAGCCGATGCCGATGGTCTTATAGATCGTCATGGCATCCTGCTTGCTGATCTGATAGTTCACGGTGTAGGTCATGCTGACCTCCTGAATGTCAGAGGAGAAGCAGGACATATCCTGCGTGCTCTTCTGCACGCGGTTGTCCATCTTGATGACCTCCTGCCACGGGAGCTTGAAGTGCATGCCGGCCTCGAGCGTGTAGTTCTCCACGCTGCCGAACGTTGTCACGACGCCGGTGTGGCCTGCCGGAATGGAGACATAGCACGAAAACACGATGACGAGCACACCGACCAGCGCCAGCAGCTGCTTTTTGTTGACTCTCCAGCTCATGCCCTCGCCGCGGACAAAGCCCATGGCAATGAAAAGCACGATGGTGAGCACGATGCCGAACATAAAAATAACCATTGTTACTCTCCTTTTCTGTATCTGGGTGGGTTTTACGGATCCGCTGTGTATGGTCTTATTTTATCAGGCCGGGCGCAGAAAATAAAGGCTCAAATGTACAAATTAACACCCGCTATTTTTCTCCCGCTGCGGAGATCTCCCGCGTATAGGCCGCACGGTCAATGCGGCCGTCGGCCATCATTTTTTCCGCCCAGAGCTGCAGGGCCTCCACGGTCCGGGAGATCTGCTCCAGCTCCCGCTGGATGCGCAGGAAATCCGCCAGCTCGTCCGGATCGATGCTGCCATCGGCCGAGATGTCGATGAGGCAGCCGCGCTCGCGGTCGAGCGTGTTGAGGGTCGCCAGCATCTCGAGCACGATGGCCGGAAGCTCCTTCGGCTTGATCTCCGGCACATATTCCTGCCCGATGGGGCAGGCGCGGGCGCAGTAGGCATTGCAGAGCGACGGCTTCTTATACCGCTGCGCCATGCGCAGCACCTCGTCCGGCCGCGGCAGGGAGCGCTCGCTTTCGATGCGCTCGATGCGCTCCGCCGGGATGGTCTCCAGCAGCTTCGCCGCCCGCTCGCGGGAAAGGCCCAGCTCCTCACGGGCCAGCTGATAGGGTGTCTTGTTCTGTCTGGTGGAGGCTCTACCCATGGCGCTTTCCTCCGTGTCCCGGGCGGTTCAGCAGGACGTAAAGGCCGATGAGCGCGGCGATGCTCCCCAGCATGATGGCATACATCGCGCCGGTGCTTACGGCATGGCCGAAGAAATAGAGATTGCAGTCCACGCTGTCACGGATGCCCGAAACGACCTCCGCCGGAAAGCCGATGCGGCGCATCTCCGCAAACACGCCCCGCATCGCATGGCAGCGCAGCAGAGCGGTCCCATACGTCCCCGGCAGGAAGGCGATGACCTTCTGCAGCACGGGCGAGAAGCTCGAAACGGGCATATAGGCCCCGCAGACAAAGCCGTACCCCGCGCTCACGATCGTTCCGACCGCGCTGGCCTGTCCGTTCGTGGAAAGCGGGAAGATCATGCAGGACGACAGCGCCGTGCCGAACAGCACCAGGATCACCACGTCCAGCAGCACGAGCAGCACGTCCGCAGTGCTCAGATACCAGCCCGTCAGCGCCAGATAACCGAAGCAGGCGGCCGCGGCGATGCCGTTGATGAGCAGCGTGGTGCAGAACGTCGCCAGATAATAGCTCAGCGAGAGGACAGCGGGCCGGACCGGCGAAACGGTCAGGTCGTTCCGTGCACCGGAGACCTTATCGAACACCATGGTGAGGTTCGAGCAGAAGGCCACCGTCACACAGCTGACGGCCAGCAGCGACGAGATGAGCTGCCCGCCGACACAGCCATGCAGGAGCGAGTCCTCCACCTGTGCCCCGGCTGCCGCAAGGGCAGAGCGGAACGAACCCTCATACGTCCGGCTGAGGAAGGTGACATAGAGCACCAGCAGGATCATCGGCGTGATGAGGGAGGTGAAGAACATGCCCTTATCCTTGAAATACAGCTTGCTGTTGCGCCGGATCAGCGCACCGAGTCCGGTCATTTCTCCGCACCTCCCGCCAGCTTTTTGCCCGTGACGGCAAGGAACACATCGTCCATCCGTCCCTTGGTCAGCTCAAAATCGCGGAACAGCGCCGGTTCCCGCCGGATGAGCTCCGCAGCGGCAGCCGGGTCCGGCACGGTGACGCGCCAGCCCTGCTCCGCAGGCGCATAGGGCAGGCCGAGCCGCCGCACATCCGCCTCACCCACGCCGTAGAGGGTGAGCGTATCGTGCGCATAGGTGTTTTTCAGTTGCAGCGGCGTGCCCTCCGCCGCGATCCTGCCGTGGTCGAGCAGGACAACGTAGCCCGCGTCCGCAGCCTCCTCCATATAATGCGTGGTGAGGAAGACCGTCAGATTCTCCTCCTGCCGCAGGCCCGCCACGACCTGCCACAGCAGGCTGCGCGTCTGCGGATCAAGGCCCGTCGTCGGCTCATCCAGGATGAGCAGGCGCGGACGGTGCAGCAGGGCGCGGGCGATGTCGATACGGCGGCGCTGGCCGCCCGAGAGCTTGCCGACGGGGCGGCGCAGCAGCTCGCCCAGCTCCAGCAGGTCCGTCAGCTCCGCAAGACGGCGGGAAAACACCGCGCCCCGGATGCCGTAAAGCGCCGCGCGGCTGCGCAGATTCTCCTGCACGGTCAGCGCCTGATCCAGCACGGAGCTCTGGAACACCACGCCGAGGCTCCGGCGGAGCTGCTCCGGCGCTTCGTCCGGGTCCGCGCCGCAAACGCGCACGCTGCCGCCGTCGCGGGCCAGCTGGCCGCAGAGAATGTGGATGGTCGTGGATTTTCCCGCGCCGTTCACACCGAGGAAGGCGAACAGCTCGCCCTCGCGCACGCGGAAGCTCAGATCGTCCACCGCCGTCACATCGCCGAAGCGCTTGACGAGGTGTCGGACCTCCAGAATATCGTTCATACTCTCTCCTTTTTGTTACAGAGCCGCGAACACGGCCGCGCCGCGCCTGCGCAGCCAGACATACAGCACGGCAGCAAGCGCCAGCGTCAGGCCGAGATAAATTCCAAGGCAGGCAGAAAGGCCCAGGGCGTCTGCCCCGAGGAAATAGGCCAGCGGCAGAAGGCCCGCATAGACAAAGCCGCCGAACAGCGCCAGCATGACGCTGCCGCCCTGCTTGATGGGCGTGATCTCATTCGTCCACGTCAGATTCGGCAGCTTCAGGCCCGCGAACAGGCCGAACAGCGCCAGCAGCAGGACATAGCCGAGCGGGACGGCCAGCAGCAGGAGCGTCTCCCCCACCGGGCGCGCGGCAGCCACGGCTGCGCAGACCGCCGCGATCAGCGCGGGGACGGCCGTCAGCACAAGCTGCAGCTGCAGTTTGGCCCGCAGGACCTGCCATGGCCGGACCGGCAGCGACTGCACGAGCCAGATCGTCCTGCCCTCGAGCGAAACGGACGGCGCAGCCATGAGATTCATGGATGCCAGCAGGCACACCAGCGCGCATAGGATGAGCGCGATTCCCTGCCCGCCGACCATAGGCTGCAGCACATCCAGAAGATCGCGCTTCCATAGCAGGGCCGTGCCGCCGAGCGGCAGCAGCAGGATGCCGAGGCCGCAGTTGAGCATATAGCTGGGATTGCCGCCGAAGTGCCGCAGCTCCCGCGCAAGCAGGGCCGTGCCCGCGCCGCGCTGCACGGCGGTCTTTTCGCGGTAGACACGGCGCACCGTGCTGCCGCTTGCCGTGGCGATGCGCAGGAAGCTGCGCGACAGCAGCCAGAATAGCAGGACAAACAGGACGAGCACCACGGCGGTGACCACCGCCATGGCAGGGCCGTCGCCGGCCCCGGCACGGCCGATCAGATAGAGCGGATAGGCCTTGCCGCGGATCTGCGCGCCGTAGTAGGCGGCGTTCGTCACAAGCTCTGAGAGGAAGCTCTGCGCCTTGAAATACACGAAATAGTAAGCGCTGAGGAACAGCAGCGACGTCAGTACCACCGTGATGCTGCGGTGCTTCAGCTTCAGGCTGACCCTCGCCACGAGCCAGCCCAGCGCGCATGATAGCGTCAGCACGAAGATCGTGACAAGGACAAACAGCAGCAGGCCGCCCGCAAGGGCGGCGGGCGCGGCCGAGACCGTGACCCAATAGACGATCATGGCAGGCAGCAGCACAACGCCGGAATAGAGCAGACCCATGAGATAGACGCTCAGCAGGCGGGACAACAGGATGGTGCGCACCGGGATCGGCATGGACAGCAGCAGGTCGTTATCCTTGGCAAGATAGAGGCTCGAATAGGTGTTGAATACGCTGCCGAATGCACCGAGCACGATGGCGACCATGGCCATGATCGTGAAATACAGCCATTCCATCCCGGCTGCGGCGAACGGCGCGCACAGGGAATGCGCCAGATAGGTGAACATGCCGCCCAGCACGCCGACCATCAGCACGGCGAAGAAGGCAAAATAACCCAGTGTCGAGGCACGGGAGCGGGCCTTGCCCTGCTTGGCGTTATAGAAGTAGCTGCGGAAGATCTCCTGCAGCTGCTTTTTCAGGAGAGCGCTCAGCATGTCTCGCCCTCCAACTCCAGGAAGACCTCCTCGAGGGAGTCGTCGCCCCTGACCTCGTCCATCGTGCCGGAGCGGATGAGCTTGCCCGCACGCAGGATGGCGACCTTGTCGCACAGCTTTTCCGCGACCTCGAGCACATGCGTCGAGAAGAAGATCGCGCCGCCGCGGTCGCACAGCTCCCGCATCATGCCCTTGAGCAGATGGGCGGCCTTCGGGTCCAGGCCGACGAACGGCTCGTCCATCACGACGAGCTGCGGGGCATGGAGCCAGGCCGAGATGATGGCCAGCTTCTGCTTCATGCCGTGGGAGTAGGCGGCGATGGGCTGGGCCAGATCGTTCGTCAGCTCAAAGCGCTCCGCAAGCTCGCGGATGCGCACCTGCCGGTCCGCCGCGCTGACACCGAAAATGTTCGCAATAAAGTTCAGATACTGGATACCCGTCATATAGTCATAGAGATCGGGATTGTCCGGGATGTAGGCAAGCTTTCGCTTGCAGGCCAGCGGGTCCGTGCGGATGGAGGTGCCGGCGATGCGGATCTCTCCGGCGTCGAAGCGCAGGATCCCGGCGACGGATTTCAGCGTCGTCGTCTTTCCCGCGCCGTTGTGGCCGATGAAGCCGTAAATTTCACCGGGCAGGATGTGCAGGCTCAGATCGTCCACGGCCTTCTTTTCACCGTAGGTCTTCGTCAGATGTTCAATTTGCAGCATGGAACATATCTCCTTCCTTTTTGGATAACCGGTACAGCCCCATTATACGGTCTGGACGCTTTCCCTGTCAATCGTCGATTCGCGCCACGGCGGCATTTTCCGCAGAAAAAGGGGATTCCCTTTTCCCCGCCGCAGTGATAGAATAAAATACAGAATAGTATCAACCGGCAAATACACAGGCTGCCCCGCATCATTCCTCAAGAGCATCCGGCGAGAGATTTTTTGTCGAGGCAAGGTTTGGAAAGTGCGGGCGTGCTTTGTGCACGTCAAACTTTCCGAACCGATGGACCAGCGAAAAATATCCGCCGAAGGCCGAAGAGGAATGATGTGGGGTGGCCGAATCAACAAAAAGGAGTGGATTCGTATGAAAAAGCTGCTGAAAGGCGGCGTGATCGTCGGCGCTTCCGGCTGCCGGAAAGCCGATCTGCTCATCGACGGCGAACGCATCGAGGCCGTCGGCGAGGCGCTTTCCTGCCCGGAGGCCGAGGAGATCGACGTCAGCGGCAAGCTGCTGTTCCCCGGCTTTCTCGACGCGCACACGCACTTCGACCTCGAGGTCTGCAACACCGTCACAGCGGACGACTTCTATACCGGTGGCCGCTCCGCCCTGCGCGGCGGCACGACGACCGTCATCGACTTTGCCTGCCCGAACAAGGGCGAAACGCTCCACACCGGCCTTGCCCGCTGGCATGAGAAGGCGGACGGGAAGACCGGCTGCGACTACGGCTTCCACATGACCATCGACGACTGGAACGACGGCATCCGCGCCGAGCTGCCGCAGATGTTCGACGAGGGCATCTCCTCCTTCAAAATGTACATGACCTATCCCGCGATGATGATCGGCGATGAGGCCATGTTCCACGCCCTGCGCGAGATGAAGCGTCTCGGCGGCATCGTCGGCGTGCACTGCGAGAACGCCGGCATGATCGATGCGCTCATCGCCGAAAAGAAAGCGGCAGGCGCGCTTTCCCCGTCGTCTCACCCCCTCTGCCGCCCGGCGGAGGCCGAGGCCGAGGCCGTCGGCCGTCTGCTGAAGCTGGCACGCGTGGCCGATGTGCCCGTCATGATCGTCCACCTGTCCACGGCGGCAGCCCTGCGCGAGGTCGAGGCCGCGCGCGGCCTCGGACAGAAGGTCTTTGTGGAGACCTGCCCGCACTACCTGCTGCTGGACGACTCACGCTACAGCCTGCCGGACTTTGCAGGCGCACGCTATGTCTGCGCGCCCCCGCTGCGCAAGAAGCTCGACAACGAGCGCCTGTGGAAGGCGCTGGCCGACGGCGAGATCCAGACCGTTTCAACGGATCACTGCAGCTTCACCCTCGCGCAGAAGGACGCCGGGCGCGGCGACTTCACGAAAATTCCCGGCGGCATGCCCGGCGTGGAGACGCGCGGCACGCTGCTGTTCACCTACGGCGTCGCAGCAGGCCGCATCACGCCCGAGCGCATGGCCGATGTGCTGGCCGAAACGCCCGCGAAGCTCTACGGTCTCTTCCCCCGCAAGGGCGTGCTGCAGCCGGGCGCGGACGCGGACATCGTCGTATATGACCCGCGCGGCACGAGCTGCATCACCGCAGCCGATCAGGCGGCAAACGTCGACTATGCCCCCTATGAGGGCACGCAGATCGCGGGCCATATCGCAGAGGTCTACCTGCGCGGCACCTGCGTCGTCCGGGAGGGCAAAATTCTCCACGACCGTAATGGGCAGTATCTGCACCGCGGAAAATGTATGCTCTAAAGCAGCATCACTCCATTGCAGCCTCGGTCTTCACCGGTTATTTTTCATCTGGTGGAGCAAAACTCCCATTTTTGAGCTGTTTTTTCGCCAAAAATGGCGCGTTTTTCGGAAAAATGCTTGCAGTTTTTTCCTGCAGGGTGTATAATAATGGCAATGTTCCGATCATTGGAGGCCACTGCCATGGGGCGCATCGATAAGGAAAGCTATTACCTCGACATCGCGGAGACCGTGCTGGAGCGTTCTACCTGCAGCCGCTCTCACTCCGGGGCGCTCATCGTCCGCAACGACGAGATCGTTTCCACGGGCTACAACGGCGCACCGCGCGGCCGCAGCAACTGCATCGACCTCGGCTACTGCATCCGCGAACGGCTCGGCATCCCCGCCGGCGAGCGCTATGAGCTCTGCCGCAGCGTCCACGCCGAGATGAACGCCATCATCTCCGCCGCGCGCAGCGAGTGCATCGGCGGCACGATCTATCTGGCCGGGCGCGACGTCGCCACGGGCGAGCTGATCCCCGACCTGCTCCCCTGCCCGATGTGCCGCCGGATGATCATCAACGCCGGTCTTTCGAAGATCGTCATCCGCCGCACTCCCTCGACCTACGACATTCTGAACGTGCAGGACTGGGTCTTCCACGACGATTCCGTCATCGACCCCTCCGAGTCCGGCGAACAGGCATAACAAATTTGCTGCTGCAGAGCGAGCGCTCTGCAGCAGCTTTTTGCTATGTACCGGGATCAAACATCCGGCGGTGTCCAGTCTATCGGCTCCGGCCACTCGATTCCCTGGCGGGAGACTACATTGCGATCCAGAAAATTGACTGCATTGCCCGAAGACTCCATCAGGGCAAACAGGTCTTCCACGGAAGAGCTGTCACTTCTGGTCCACGCAAACAGGCACGGATACAGCAGGACGTCCACATCGTACAGACATGCCTGCCACGCGGCGGGAAGGTCACCGACAGAAACTTTTTCCGTCCCTACTGCCTCGTACAGGGACGTCAGTGCAGTCGGGATCTGAACCAGCAGCTGAAGGGACGCATAAGCGTTTGGGTATTTCTGAAGCAGATCCGTGTTTTCCTCCATCCCGGCACTGAGCTGCTCCGCGCCCCATTGCAGATTATCCAGATCATTTCCAGAGAAACCGTAAAAGCTAGTTGGCTGGAACGAATTAAACCGATTGAAGAACATCCTCAGACCGTATCGCAGCTGCACCTCTGCGTCAGACATTTCTCCACACCCAAACAGAGAGACTGATAATGCGATAACGAGTAAAAGCAGAAGAAATCGTTTTCCTTTCATGATAATCTGTCCTTTCTTTCAATTCATAAATGATTCTTCCTGCGGAGCGGCCTCCCTTCACTCCTATATTTCACCAGAAACGGATTCCTGACACTTTTTTCAAAATTTTTATAAAAATTTTTTATCGACAGCCGTTTATGACCCGCTCCGGGCGGGTAGAATCTCTCCAGATACCGGACAATGTCCGGCTAAGGGAGGGAGCGCAATGGTCAAGGGAACGACGCGGCAGGTCCTCGTGGTGCGGCCGCAGGAGTCCGACCTGTTTGAGCAGGCTATTTTTCTGCTGCGTGAGGAGGCGCTCGAGCAGCACGGTGTGACGGAGCAGGCCCTCCTGGAGGAGGCCCGCCGCCTTGCCGCCGCACCGCCGTCCGCACGCCCGCACCGCCGCATCCCGGCTTTCCTGTACGCCGCGATGGGAGCGGCATCTGTGGGGCTGGCGTGGCTCTCCTGCGTGCTGATCTTCTAAGGCAGCACCGTATTTTGGCCTTAACCGAATCATGCGGTACTGCCCCGGGGCTTCTCCGCCCGCTCAAAAAGACGAACGGGCAGAGTTGCTTTTTTTCGCGCTTTATGGTACAGTATGGGTCAGGAGGGATGGACCCATGCAGCTGTTTTCCGGCGATACGCCGCTTTTTCTCGCACCGATGGCCGGCGTAACGGACTACGCCTTCCGCACGGTCTGCGCGCAGCATGGCGCGGACGTGACCGTGACGGAGATGGTTTCCTCCCGCGCGCTCGTCTATCAGGACCGCAAGAGCCGCGGCCTGCTCCGCCGGAACGAGGGCTCGCTGTGCGGCGCGCAGATCTTCGGCAACGACCCGGCCATGATGGCCGAGGCCGCGCAGATCGCCGTCGGCATCAGCGAGTGCGACTTTCTGGACATCAATATGGGCTGCCCCATGCCGAAGATCGCCAACAACGGCGACGGCAGCGCCCTCATGCGCGACATCCCGTTGGCCGGGCGCATCATCCGCGCCGTGGCGGACGCCGTTTCCGTCCCCGTGACCGTAAAGACCCGCCTTGGCTGGGACCGGAGCTGCCCGAGCGCCGTCGCGCTGGCCCGCGCGGCGGAGGAAAACGGTGCAGCCGCCATCACGGTCCACGGCCGCACGAAGGCCATGCTCTATTCCGGCCGCGCAGACTGGGACGCCATCGGCGAGGTCGTGCGCGCCGTCTCCATCCCCGTTATCGCAAACGGCGATATCTCCGACCCCGAGCAGCTGCTGCGCTGCCGGGCGCACAGCGGCGCTTCGCTGTTCATGGCGGGACGCGCCGCCTTCGGCGACCCGTGGCTGTTCGAGCGGCTGCGCGCTGCCCTGCGCGGCAAGACGCCCCCGGAGCTGCCGCCGCTCGCCGACCGCGTGGACACGGCCCTGCAGCAATTCGCACTGGCGCTCGAGGACAAAGGCGAGCATATTGCCTGCCTCGAGGCGCGCAAGCATTTTGCATGGTACCTGCGCGGCGTGCCGCACAGCGGATTTTATAAGGAACAAATCTCCAACATTTCCGCCTTTTCCGACATAGAACGTCTGGCAAAAGAGATCAAGCGTGATCTGAGGTGATCCCCATCGACGAAAAGCACATGATCCGGCTGGCTGCCGACGGCGATATGGCGGCGTTTGAGCAGCTCGTCACGACGCATCAGCCCGCCATCTACCGGCTCGCGCTGCGCATGACCGGCAATCCGGAGGATGCCGCCGACATGACGCAGGAGGCCTTCCTGCGCGCGTGGCGCGGGCTTGGCAGCTTTCAGGCCGATTCCAGCCTGTCCACTTGGCTCTTCCGGCTGACGTCCAACGTCTGCATCGACTTTCTGCGTGCTGCGCGCCGCCACCTGGTCGTTCCCATCTCCGGGCTGGACGCCGACGGGGAGGAATATACCCTCGATGCACCCGACCCGGCCAAGCTGCCGGAGGAGGAGCTGCTTGCACGCGAGGAGCGGGAGGAGCTGCGGGCCGCGATGGCCCTGCTGGCCCCGGAGCAGCGGCTGATCCTGTCGCTGCGCGTGGAAAATGACCTGAGCTATACGGACATCGCCGCTGTGCTTGGCGTGCGGGAGGGAACGGTCAAGTCCCGTCTCGCCCGCGCCCGCGACCAGCTGCGAAAAAAGCTGTCCCAGAGCGGGAACAAAGCGGCCGCCGCCTCGTCTAATCCGCAGAAAGGAGGTCGGGGCCGTGAACTGTAACGATTATCTTCCACTTTTGAGCGGACATCTCGACGGCGAAAACTCGCCGGAGGAAGAGCAGCGGCTGCAGGCGCATCTGGCGCAGTGTGCAGACTGCCGCGCACGGCTGCAGGCCTTTGAACGCGGGGACCGTCTGCTGCGGGCAGACACCGCCGTCCCGCCCGCCGGGCTGACAGCCTCCATTCTGGCAGCCGCCGCCAAAACACCGCAGCGGCTGGTCAAAAAGCCATGCCGCGCCTACTGGGGCGGGCTTGCCACAGGCCTTGCCGCTGCCGCGCTGGTCGTCTTCACTCTGCTCGGTCCGCTGAAGGGCTTTGCGCAGCAGAAGGCCAACGATACTGCCGCTACTGCCGCTCCCGGCGACGTCGTGATGGGATACAGTGGCAATGTCACGTCATTTTACCACGACGCCGCAACATCCGGTGTTGGGGCGCCCGAGTGCAAGGCTGCGGATACGGACGACGCAGCGGCCGCATACGACGGAACCGCCGCGGAGCCGCTGCTCGTCGTGCTGAAGGGCGCGCACGCCGACGTTCTGCCGGAGAGCAGCGAGCAGCTGTCCTCAAAAGAGCGCGACAGCTGGAGCGAGACGGCCGGGCTTTGGCCGGAGGACGTCCGCGCCGCATATCGCCTGCCGGCGGAAGCGCTGCCAAAGCTTCTGGCGGACTGCAGCGGGATCTACGCCTTCACGCTCTCCGCTCCGGTGAAGGAGGCAGCGGAATGCATCATTCTGCTGGCCGCAGAGGATTGAACCGATACCGCTGCAGAGCAAGCCGTTCTGCAGCGGTATCATATTATCAGGAGGTATTATGTGCACTGCAATCACCTATCAGCCGCGTGAGCTCTATATGGGCCGCTCGCTGGATTACGAGGCATCCTATGGCGAGGAGATCGTCATGCTTCCCCGCCGGTTCCCGCTCCGCTTCCGCCACGGCGGCGGCTCGGAGCAGGGCTATGCCATCCTCGGCACGGCCCATGTGGCGGACGGCTATCCGCTGTATTACGATGCCGTGAACGAAAAAGGCCTCGGTATTGCCGGGCTGAACTTTGTCGGCAACGCCCACTATGCCGCGCCGCAGGACGGGCGGCAGAACGTGGCGCAGTTCGAATTCATCCCGTGGCTGCTGCGGCAGTGCGCCACGCTGGCGGAGGCCCGGCAGCTGCTGCAGGCCGTCAACCTGACGGGAACGCCGTTCAGCCCGCACTTCCCCGCCGCCCAGCTGCACTGGCTGCTCGCGGACGCGACCGGCGCCCTCACGCTGGAGCCGACGGCCGCGGGGCTGCAAATTTACGAAAATCCTGTCGGCGTGCTGACGAATAACCCACCGTTCCCGCAGCAGCTCTTCGCGCTGAACAACTATATGCATCTGTCGCCAAGACAGCCGGAGAATACCTTTGCTCCGGACGTGCCGCTGCAGGCCTACAGCCGCGGCATGGGTGCGCTCGGTCTGCCGGGCGACCTGTCCTCCGGCTCGCGCTTTGTCCGCGCCGCCTTCACGAAGCTCCACTCCGTCTGCGGCGAGAGCGAGGCCGACTGCGTCGGGCAGTTTTTCCACATCATGGAGACGGTCTCGCAGACGCGCGGCTGCTGCGAGGTCGCACCAGGAGAATTTGAGCGCACGATCTACACCTCGTGCTGGAATGCCGCGCGCGGCATCTATTACTACACGACCTACAGCAACCGCCGCATCACGGCCGTCGACCTGCACCGCGAGCCGCTGGACGGCACGGCGCTGCGCCGGTACCCCATGCTGACGGCGGAGGACATTCTCATGCAGAACGGGGGCGCGGGCGCATGATCCCCAGGCTTCTGATCCTGATCGGTCTGGTGCTGGCTGGATTTGCTGCGCTTTTTTACCTTGTCTCGCGCGTGCATCGCTTCCGTTTCTCGCTGGCGCTGGCCCGCGGCAGGCATGGCTGGAGCTGGGTGATCTCCGCGCTGGCCGTGCTGCTTCCTTTTGCCGCGATCTGGCTGGCGTGGGGCTATATGAACGCCATCATCTGCCTGCTCCATCTGGCGCTGTTCTGGCTTCTGAGCGACGCGCTGTTTGCCCTCCTGAAGCGGCTGCACGGCAAGCCGTGGCGGCGGTATTACGCCGGGCTCACGGCCCTGCTGCTTACGGTCACCTATCTTTCGGCCGGTTGGGTGCAGGCGCACCACGTCTGGCAGACAAACTACATCATTCATACGGACAAGCCCGTCGGCACGCTCCGCGTCGCGCTCATCGCCGATTCCCACATGGGCACCACGTTCCACGCAGACGGCTTTGCCCGCGAGCTGGACCGCATCGCGGCGCAGAAGCCCGACCTGCTCGTGATCGCGGGCGACTTTGTCGACGAGGATACGGAAAAGGAAGACATGCTCGCCGCCTGCAGGGCGCTCGGGCAGCTGGATATGCCGGTCTACTACGTCTTCGGCAATCATGACAAGGGCCTGTATGACAGCAAGTGCACCCGCGGCTTCACGGGCGACGACCTCGCCGCCGAACTGACGGCAAACGGCGTGCATGTGCTGGAGGACGAGATCGTGCCGATCGGCGACGCCTTCTGGCTCATCGGCCGGCAGGACGCCTCAGAGGAGCTGGGCCTCGGCGGCGGCCGCGCATCCATGGCTGAGCTGACCCGGGGGCTGGATACGGCGCGCTACTCCATCGTGCTGGACCATCAGCCGCATGACTATGATGCCGAGGCGGCCTCAGGCGTCGATCTCGTGCTCTCCGGCCACACCCACGGCGGGCAGCTCATCCCCCTTGTGCAGCTCATCCGTTGGTTCCACCTGCATGGCGACGATGCCGTCTACGGGCAGGAGCGGCGCGGGGATACGGACTTTCTCATCACGTCCGGCATTTCGGACTGGGCCATCCTGTTCAAGACCGGCTGCCGGTCGGAATATGTGATGATCGAAATTCAGGGGACATAAACGCAGACCCTCCCGCCGGGCACGGCGGGAGGGTCTTCAGCTTGTCAAAAAAGTCCCTTCGGGATTTTTCGCCAAGCTGCTTTCAGGATTGCAAAATGAATTTCTGTAGTACTTATTTTGCAATCCTGCCGCTGCGGCGGGTTATTTAACGTGAAAGGACACCCTGGCGGGTTCCTTTCACACTTT
>OJRU01000039.1_pt1 | contig 14914 bp, 30 predicted proteins | sample 1599321 | NCBI WGS metagenome assembly OJRU01 (sample SAMN03922539, study PRJEB24848) | human gut metagenome | isolation source: stool sample | host: Homo sapiens | place: Germany | collected 2010-05 | reverse complement strand
CTACACGTAAGGAGTCGTCGGCAGCGTCAGATGTGTATAAGAGACAGCCATAATATACCTCATACCTCTTGCTGTAGTCAGTCAACCTAGGAAAGTAGACGCGATTAAACAGACTCTTCTTCAGGCGAATCTTCATCGTCATCTACTCCTATTGTTATTTCCTCTTGTTGCTGGATACCGCTAGTCTTGATGTCATCCTGCAAGAGTTTGAGGCATTGTACCTTAACAGACGGTGTAACAGGATTGTCAGCATCAATAGGAGAGAAAGCCATTTTAGCAAGCTCACTATTGATTCTGAGTCTGTCAATCATCAGCATCCTATATTCATCTTCACGAATCTGCTGTAGGTATTCTTGGATTTGCGGACAGTGGAATATTGCAGACCACTCAGCTTGTGCTGTAGTCCTACTAGCCTTGGGATAGATAGTCTAATAAGCTAGAGGTCCGTTGTAATTATTCCTAGTATATTCTCTTGCAACAGACTTCCATTTCTCAAGGGTGGATGGCCGCAAGTTATCATAACTCTTTCTCGACATACTTACAGCCTCCTTCTATCTTCCATATAGAATATGAAAATTCGCTAAGTTGTTTTATACATTTCTGTCCTAAGCATAACATATTTTTCTGGCTACGTCAAGAAAAAATTTTTTACCAAGTCAGGACAAAATTGTACTATTCAATTACTCGAATTTTCATATATATATGAAAGGGAAGAAGATTGCTTCCACTTATTTACAAACAAAAGGAGATAATAAGCTATGACAACAGCAGAATATAATATGCGCGAGGAGCTATATGCCAAGGCTCCCGAATCCATTAAACAAGAGTATGAAGGATTAGTAGGCATCTACGCCATCATGCTCGACGACGAGATTGTTTACGTCGGAAAATCCAAAAATATGTTCAATAGATGGACGGCCCACCAAATCAATGCCATGTGCCCAGAGGCTCGTGACTATAACAAGAGCAAGTATGTGTAGCTCAGGAAAGCTAAGGAAATGGGGCTTCACTTACACTTTGTTTGCCTTGAAACTTGCGGCGAGGGCTAGCTCGATGGCCTTGAGAAGGCTTACATTAGACGGTATATGCCCAAGCTCAATGAACTCGTACCAGACGACTTCGGCAAGTGGCATAGAAAGACTGTTACACCTATTGTTTGACAAAATGAAAAATTTTTGCTATAATAAGAACGTAAATAAGGGAAAGCGTTCTTCAGGAGATTGGCCCCTTAGTCTTTTGGGCTGGGGGCCTTTATTCCGATAGCAAGACGACAAAACTGTACTGGAGGAATAAATATGTTGACAGAACAAGACGTATATCGAATGAAGATACGTAATTACCGAGAGAAAACAGGCACGACCTATAAATTCATAGCAGAGAACATCCTCGGCATGAATTACTCGACCTTTAGGAACTTTTTATCGGGCAACCGCATATCTGAGGAGAAACTTACCAAGATTAAGGAACTCCTGGAGGAAAAAAATTTTTAAGTTCTGGACAAATCTTGTTTAAGTAATAGCCAGAATTTTCATATATATATGGAAGGGTAAAAGAGCCTCCTTTCCACTAGCTTTTAGCCATTTGAACATATGGGGCTTCACCTCCTTAAACAACGAAGCCCCATCCTTCTACTATTATTAGGCATAGTAATTTAATCTCCTTTTTCAAAATACATTATCTACGGCCGGGTGGACTAGCTACCCACTCGGCCACTCATTTTTGGAAAAGGAGGACAAAATTTTGACTTCGACGAAAAGGAGAGAAAAAGAATGATGAAAGAAAAATTAGAGTTTCTTACCAAGGACCTCGGCATCAGTGTTACTGCAATATCAAAAGGAAGTGGGGTTAGTTACTCAATAGTGAGTAAATACCTGCGCGGCCACACGCAATCTCTTAAAGAGGAATATGTAATCAAGTTACAGGATTACTTTGTAAGACTAAAACAATAGATAGCAGATTATCCTCTATAATCAATAGGAAAATGAGTTATGTAGATAGTGTATTTAGAAAGAAGAACTTATCCGAAAAAAGAGATTGCGGAAATCCTTGGTATAAACCCCCAATCGGGTCACTTTAAGAGGGATGTGACTCGTAAAATGTAGAACCTCGGCTTCAAGGAAGGAGATGACTTCGTATATAAGCGTGGTGACGTTACAGTTCTCTACGTCCCGCAAACATACGAGGAAAAAATAACCTACTTAGTAAGACTCCTTGGAGTAGATATCCAAGTTGACCCAAAGGCATTTACTACCTTCTTATATCGTCTGGCTCTTGATGGATATAACGATTGTAATAAGATGCCTTGGGCAGAAAGAGAATCTTGGCTTCGTGATAATTGTGGTATTCAAGTTAGTGAACGCACATTAAGAAGCTGGACAAACAAACTAATGGACCTCGGCATCATCACAAAAGATAATAACGATTATGAATGGTGGTGTACTACCAAATTTGATGGAGAAACCATCAGAGAGCCAGTACAGCCAGAGGAAATGGATAAAGTGCGTCAATATTGGAAAGACTTCTGGATTGTAAAGGCAGAAGCTGATTAGATGTACCCTGATAACAAGCAAGAAGCACAGAAACATCTAAGTTCAACGATGTGGAGTAAGTATGGTTGCTGCTACTACAAGTGCAAAAGTTTTATGTTTTGCGCTTGGGAGAACAACCCGATTATGCGGGAAATAAGAGATTTAATCCTCGAACATGAAGGATTATAACCTAGCTAAAAAGAGTTTCCCCCGAAAACTCTTCCAGACATTATATTATATATCTTTGGAAGAGTTATCGGGGGAAACTCCAAAGGGCTAGAATAAAGGATTATAATATCTTGCTCCAAAGAGAAACTGCCAAACGTCTTCCAAACATTATAATATATATCTTTGGAAGACGTTTGGCAGTTTTGGCTATATAACAAGAGATAAGGAGATTAAAACCATGGTTGTATATAGTGAATGGCTCCGTTGGGCTCTGTCAACAGAAGGAATCTATCCTATTAAATCTGAGCCGGGGCATTACGTTTATGTTAGAACCGAAGCTCTATAGAGAGCTTTAGATAAAATCTTCAAAGGGAGATGAAAAGAAATGAAGAACCGTCCTAACCCTTATTTACAAGACCCAGCTTTTCTTGAGTTCAAAGCCTTTGTTGAAGGTGTCAATCAAGAGAAAAGAGAAAGAACCAATGCCATGATAGACGACCTCAAAAAGATGCAAGCAAGTATCCAATGTATCTTGAAGAGCATGGAGAGAAGTCTTGATAGTATAAATAAAAAGGCAGTAGCTTAATTAGCTACTGCCTTATTTTTTTTTACTCTTCTTTGTTAGATGAATCACTCTTCTTGGTGAAGTAGTAAGTTATAATAACCAAGAAGATTTGCAGAAACTGCTCGGCGGCAATCACGCCAGTTATAGATAAGAAAACAAAAGCAGCCATCAAAGCAAGAGTAGTAAGACTCTTAACGTCAATCAGATTGGCTAGCTTAGTTCCTAGTTTCTTTAATACTTCCATACTTAATACTCCTTTGCACGCTCAATAGATGCCATAGACCTCGGTTTCCGCTGGTTCTTATTTCTCTTTGCTCTTGATTTCTCCTACGTCCTACTCAAGGTCGTGGATGCGGATTTCGTGACTCTGACTAACTTTCAAGAGCTCTTTGATGTCATCAGAATTGTGCTATATGGCTCTGGCATTGATACTAGTGTCCTTCCTGAGTTCAACCATTTCTTTGCAAGCATTTAGAATTGGCTTTCCTATAGTTAGGAATAATCCCACCAGAACTACCAGAGCAGATACTACTGTCCACTCCATAATCAATACTCCTTTGAAAGCTCGTAAATAGAGCGTAATGTCTGCTCGTTTACTATCTTCTGAGCCTTCTCCAAGTCTTTATAAATCTTGTCGAAGGAAGCTCCAAGACTACCAAGCTCGACATAACTATCTTCTGGTCTGTCGAAATACTTAACAGTCTTCATAACTCTCTTAGTCACGTTAATACCACGAATCTTATCAAGCACTCTTACCTCGTCCCCGCAATCAAGAGTAGTAGGAATTTCAGTCATAAGCACTTTATAAGTTGTTTGCGGGCGGCCGGTCTCGAGAACCTTTTGGCTAGCTGTTTTGAGCAAGTCATCTCTGTTCTCGATACTAGAGTCAATGTAATAACCCACAATAACCTCGTCAGTGTATTCGTAATTCTCGACCCACGTTTGCCCGTTGAGCATTATCTCATCCTTACCTATAGGTATCAGGCGCGTGATAAGGTCGTATGTGGAGCTTTGTACCTGGCATTTCCGCAAGTTCCTACCATCTAATATAAAGTGTGTCTCCTTATCTTGCCTCTTGTTGTAGACATAGAGAACCTAGTTAAGTGTGTCCCACTTTACCTCGACTTGATATAGCTTAATAAGAGCTTGAATAGCATCTAGGGCAGACATATGCTGAATATTGACCTGGTAGCTTCCTGCCACGTCTTTCATAACAAACGTCCATCCAGTCTCTTCTACTATTGTTTCCAAGCACTCATCAAGATTCATACCATAGCCAGTTAAGCTATCAATATGCTTTCCTTGCAGCTTGCCGAAGTAGGGCTTGCAATATACATCATATAGACCCAGGTCTTCCATATTGACTTCTTTAATGACGTATCTATAACCGTCGATGTCTATCTTCTGTTCCTCCTTAACAAGGATTGTATAGGGGAGAGAGAACTGAGCAGTCTGATACCCAGTCTCTAGCTCCTCTGTTACTCTTAAATCCTTGAACTCGGAGATACCAGTCAGATAATTCAACTTGCTATCATAAAGTTTCATAACCATGGCTAGTACCTCCTCCCATCAGAACTTCTTGACGTATTTAACCTTGACGTTAGAAACTGTCATCTTATTTACTTTTATCTTGTTTATTCCAGTCTTTAATTTAGGCACGGACAGAAACTCAAAGGTATTAACAGGAATTGAGTTGTAGCTAACACCAGCTTTGTCCACTGTAATAATTTTCTAGTCGGCAGGGATTTGATTACTAACATCAATTTTGAAGTAGTCATCGTTGACCCAGAACTCGACTGGAGTATCAAGAGCAGTAAGAGTTAAGGAAACCTAACAGCTTGCGGGCCGGCCCTCATTAGTAACCTCAACCTCGGTCCAGAAGTCAAACGGCTCGCTTGGTTCTCCATAATCATGGAACTCTGGAAGGTCAGGATACTTAGGAGGAACTAGTTCATAGAAGACTGCATATACGATGCGGCGGTCCCAGCTTTCTAGCTCCCTTCCCGCAAGTACAGTAATGTTAGGTAACTCAGAGCTTGCAAGTTCCTTTGCTCTTGTTATAATTGTATTCTTAATATTTCCAATACCATTGAGTGGTTGGATGAAGTACCCTAGGCAATTAGCCTAGGATACCTCTCTTTCATAAACCTCTACCACACAGTAGGGACCAATCTCAATAGGGTTGTATTGGAGGTTATTATAAGTAGTCAGTGTTTGTTCCATTACTTATTCCTCCTTAGAACAGACTGTTTATATCATAATTTTGACGATAAGCCTTGCTGTTATAGTAGCCCTCAATATCACAGTGGATAGGACCCATGCCAGCTTCGGTAAACTTCTCTCCCCAACGTCTCTTGCCGTCAGCAGAAGTATACCATTTACCGCCAGCGTAGTTTATCTTGCCGCCACCCGGAGAGTAAGTTCTCTTAGTAGGCTGGACCTCTGGCATTCTCCACAAGCAAATCCAGTTCTCGCCATAGTCAACACCGTTGGACCAATCATCAGCACTAGCACCGAGGTTAGGTTCACTTTCTGCTGCTATTGCTTCTTCTGGTGCATTGTCGTAGCCGTGGTAGAGCAACCAACCAGGCTGATACTCAATAGGTTTGACGTGCATATTACCAGTCAGAGTAACATTGTGGTCTGGCATAGCAAATCTCAACGGGTTCTAAGTTACGTCTATTCCTTCTGGCAGAGGGCCTTCATCAACAGTCCAGTTATCGAAGATGTAGCCTTCAGGTACGGTCATCTGAGCCTGTACCATAGCTCCCTTCTCATACTTGCCGGAACCGCTACCATTAGTAACCTCAAGTCTAAACAACTCTTTAGGAGGCTCAGGAGGTTTAGGTCCTGGATTAACAGGAGGAATAGGAAGTAAACCAGTTACTGGATGCGGGCCTTGGTTCTCCATCTTCTTCCAAGGAATATATTCCATATTCAAAGTATCATATAAACCAACGTCCCAGTCATTGTAGAAGCAGTTCTTCAAACTGGAAGCAATAGGAATATAGTCACATACCAGTTTATTCTTATACCACACTCTTATTCTAGCTACCTCGAAGTTAGTAGCATAGGTCTGAGTTTCTTCGTTCCAGGCCCGGCCGCAAGCAATAGTCAGATTATGGGCAAGAGTATAGTCATAAGCTCTAACTCTAGTAAGCGTCTGGCCATTGAACACTAAGTCAGCCAGTCCCTCAATGGGAGCTGTACCCTGATTGCTGCTCTTGATTGCGTGCTCTCTAAGAGGAACATAGGCAATATCTTCAAGGGTTGTTATAATGACATTCTTACCACTTGCTGTCTGGTCCTCTTGATAGACTTCCCAGCCGAAGTAATTCTCGCCACCGGTCCAGAAGATAGCTTTCTCGGCGTTTTGAGTTAAGCAATATTGGTCGGTGTAGGCACCAAACATAGGCCCGTTGCTCATATCTGCCAAAGCATTATATCTAGCAACAAGAGACACAGTAAGGTCCTGAATATTCCAGCCAGCGCCGACGCCAAGGTCAAAGTAGTATTGATTCTCAGCTCCAGTGCTCCAAACAAGAGAAGGATAGTTGTAAGGACCAGGAATATCTGGATACCCGTCACATTGGTATCTGTTGTAGTAGACCGTGAACTTAGTTATCTAATCAAATAAGGTGCTTGCGGCCTCCACGCTATACTCCCTCGCGATGTCTAGGAATCCGGGGAGTTCATTCGTGCTTCTGTAGGCATTAAGGTCAAGTCCTAAGCCTAAGAAGAACTCTTCCCAACTTTCAACTCCACTTGCTATTGTTGGAATTAGGGTTGGGTCAATATAAATATCTTGGTGTCCTACTGTTTCATATAGCTCGTCCTCGGTGAAGCACCAGCTATAAGTCTTGACTGTAGGATACCAGTTTCTAACAAAGTCAACGTGAATTAGCTTGCCTTCTACTGTTTCGATTGGAAACTCTTCCTCAACAACCTCGCCATAGCCCCAGTCATTCTTCAAGTTAAAGATAACCTTAAAGACACCGTTCTGGAGTCTATCAGGAATGGTAGAACCATCCAAGATGCAGGGGAAGTCGAGCTCAATATCGTCAAACCGCAGAGTGCAATCCATAAGAGCTTCTGTCAAAGCAGAGATACGCTTGTATGCCTCGTCTTCATTAACCTCACGAATTAGAAATACTAACTTGAGGTTGCGCCAATCGTAACTCTGGCGTAATAGAGTTCCTTCAACAGAACCATCAAGCCAGTCTGTAACTGAATTGACGACTGTGGTGGAGATTGCTCTATCAAGAAGCTCAGCTTTATAAGTAGTTATATCAGTTCCGTTTATAAGCATGGGCTCATCTCCTCTTTACGGCTAGACCAATGGTGTTCAGAAGGTCCTCTTCCCGCTTGTTCTTCTGCACTGGTCTTTCTTGTCTATCTTCTACCTATTGTTTAGGAACAGGAGTGGAGAGAACCATAGATTGTAATTGCTCACTAAAATTCATGGTTAATCCTCCTTTATGTTAAAGCGTTTGAATGTATCTTCTCTGGTATGGTCGGGAGAGTAAACAAAAGGTTCAGAATCAGAGAAGGCTCTTCTAACTGCTATAATTATCGTATTACCCAGGTCACACATTCTTTGTTTGTAACCTTCGTATGCGGCCTCGACCTGCCAGGGTTCCAGGTCCCAATACTTGTCGATGAGACCTGTCACCCCAGCTTTTAGTCTGAGTTCATGGTTGTCTTGTTCTTTAGTCATACTTCTAAGCAGTATCCGACTTCTCTAGGTTCATCAGGAACTTCACGAGTGAGTGCTCCTTTACCCTAGATAGTAAGTCTGTAAGTTGTGTCCTTATTAAAGTCAGCTCCGATGGGGAAATCTATCAGGACTCCTTCCCCTTTGAACGTGACTGTAGGAGACGACAACTCAACCTGGATAGAAGCGCCGGCCGCAAACGCCTTTTCAAGACTATCCATGGCTTTATCATTAACAACATAGGCACCATTACAATTAACTCTCCAATACTTATTATGGATTAGATAATCCTGCCAATCTAAAGCAATCATATTGGAAATATCAGAGGTAGTAGCGCCACGTTGTAGAGTAGCATCTATCTGAGCTGCCACAGGCTCATTTGCTATTGTTAGCAATACATCGAAACCTTTCATAGCTCATACCTCCATTGTTTCTGCCTATATTGTAATTATCCCGTGTTTAGTTACTGGCCCTTGCTCTTTATCATCCATAAGGTCATGGCTTATGTTGACATAAGTAATGTCATCATTCCCCATAAGAGCAGGCCATATCTTGTTCTCTAACTCTTCAAAGAGAGCTAGAGATTCCTTCTCCCCATGATAACAAGAGAAGGTATCTATTCTAATAAGCCAGTTGGCTTTGTAATAATTCTTGTAACGTGTCTTAACCACGCCGATTGTTCTCAGTAACCCATAAGGGTACTCTTTGCGCTCAAGAACGGGATTATCCTCCAGAGGCAAGCTAGAATCGGCTACGGCATCATAGACTAATTGCTTGACGTCTAGCATAAATAATCCTCCTTTAGTGAGATGGGTTGTGCATACGAGCTACTTCTCCCTCAAATAGGGCATCAGCAGTAGCAGAGATTAAAGCAGCTAACATAGAGCCAATCAACATACCGAGATACTGACCTATCTGCTCCATCATTATTGTGTAAGCATCCTTGCCGAAGAGGCCACCGAACGCTTCTGCCTGCATCATCATAATACGAATCTCATTTTCAGTAGCTTCAATGCGTGCAATCACTTCGTCAATATAATCTACTGGGAAGTTTACTTCACTTCCTCTTGCTTTCAAGGCTTGAAGCCTACCAATAGCAGTCTCACAGTCAACAATAGAAAGGATAGGCATATACTCTATCTCGTTTAACTCTCTATCTATCTCGTTCCAACCACTTGCAAAACTTCTGAACTCTTCTTCAATGCGGGTTTCGGCTACTCCGGCCTGCACAGCTGCTTCAAACCATGGCTAGGCTCTACACCTGCTAGTCCCATACTCTTGATAGACACTATAAGGGGCGCTTGACCACATCTCACAACCTCCATCGTCGGCTGCAAAATCATTGTGGTCCCGCAAGTAACCGGTATCAACAGGGCAAGTAGCTTGAGCCTAAGACTTAAATATAGACCCAAGCTGTTGCCATGTATCAATAGGATAGAGTATTGGAAAGCCATGGTAGGAAGTCTAACGAGGCAGACCTAAAGTATCGAGTGAAATATCACAATACAGAGAACCATCTGCTCTTGCTTCGACTCCCATATAGGCCATTACTCTGTCACCTCAACTAAAGTGATTAGATACTGCTTTCTGTAAGGCACCTGAGCGCGTATCTCATACTTCTTTCCGTTAATGAGGAAGTAGATGCGCTCAACTTGTTCTGGATTCTGCTTCTTATCTTTCTCAGAAGTCATAGCTCTCTTCCTCCTATATCTCTTGTAATTCCTTATATAATTGTTGTTTGCGGGCTTGCAGGTATCCGGCGCGTCTCTCCTTGTCATAGTCCTCTTTATTGATAGACTCATAGCCCTCACGAGTGCAAGGTTGAGAGGTTGCAACGTAGCAAACGCCCTGCTCATCTTCATACTTGTAATAATACATGGCTTATTCCTCCTTAATAAAGAACTGTCATCTGGAAGTTTTTACCAAGGATATAAGCATCACTCTCACCTGGGTTAGAGTCGGTGATTGGGCTTTCAGAATATCTAAGACTTACATTGCCAGTAGCATCAACGTAGAAAGCCCAGTAGTACATTGGATAGCTGTCACTCTCAGAATAGAGATATGTAAACTTTCCGTAGCCATACATAGAGACACCAGCATAGTTATATTTACCAACTGAACCGCCAGCAAAAGCAGGAACAATATAAGCACCATCATCAACTTCATAGATAGTAGCTTGCTGAGGGAAAGCAGCTATATCCATAATGTAGTCAGTAGAACCGTAAATAGGGTTACCAGCTACATGAATCCCTACCCACTGATGCGGGTCGAGTGGAGCATTAGCAACAGGCACGCTCAATCTATTGGACCCACCTTCTACCATGTCTGTCTGCACGGTATCAGGCCACGAAGCCCCACCGCCAGAAGGAAGATTAGCAATAGCAGCAGGCATTTCAGATGGTAAGAACTGTTCCTGAGAGCCACCCTTAGTACGAATGGCCTCAGCAATAGCAGTCAGAGTTGTATCATTAAGAATTACCTTACTCATCAATACTTCACCGCCTCTGCATCAGTAAAACGAGCAGCTACTTGGTCAACAATAGAAGAGATGTCATCCTCAGTGAAGTAGTCAACGCCCTTTACAGGAGTTTTACCATCTGCACCTGCTTCACCTGCGGGGCCTTGCTCTCCAGGGCTTCCTGTATCACCTTTAGGGCCTGGCTCTCCTGCTTCTCCCTTCTCCCCATTAAGGATAGTAAACTCATGAGGACCTTCTTCATCAGTGATAGTTACCTTAGTACCACCCTCAACAGGCTCAGTAGCTACAGTAGGACTGAAACCTGCGGGACCCGGCACTGTAGAGGCAGGACCTTCTGGACCAGCAGGACCTGGGTCACCTTTATCGCCCTTCAAAGTGGCTTTCTATTCAGGAGTTAAATCCTCGAATGTCATTGTGCCGTCTGCTCCTTTGGGGCCTTGAGGACCAGGCTCTCCTTGAGGTCCTTCTGGACCCTACTCACCTTTGTCACCCTTTGGACCCTGTGGACCAGTTAAGGCTTGAAGCTGCTCTTCTGTAAACATATCATAGGTAAATGCCTTGCCCTCTGGGCCTTGAATACCTTGCTCACCTTGAGGACCAGTGTTACCCTGAATACCCTGCGGACCTGTCTGACCTACTATCATCCAGAAAGATGCCTGGTCACCATAGAGCGGCTCGTCCGCAATCACTTTCATAACCTGTTCAACTTTGCAACCATAAGCAGTAGCTTCTGCCTCGTTCTTGGAGGTAGAAAGCTGAACCTCATAGGTTCCTTCTTCTATTGTTTGCTCAGTATATCCACCCTATCCATCGGGGATATAAGTGGTCTTGGTCTTGGTAATAACATTAGTTTCCATTATCAAAACCTCCAATACGCTTCATCTTTCTATTGCTTCTAAGCATATTCATCGTATCATTGGAATAACCGTTAATGAAACGCTCTGTAATATCAGAAGCAGTAGAGCTTTCTAAACCGTCATAGTTTAATTTATTATAACGCTCAAGGACCATCTTAACAACGGCATTGTCGAGCTTTTCAGTATACTCAGGCAAATTACAATACTGTGTTGCCTCGTCCTTGCAAATCTCAACAAGAGCAGCTAAAGTTTCGTGTTTGCGCTGACCCGTGGCTGTTGGCCCTAATAGAGCTTGAATCTTTTCTAAGATTGTCATGTTTTATTCCTCCTTAGAGCTAAAAAGAAAATGGGGTTCCAGGAGTTCTTAGACTCCCAGAACCCCAAAGAAATTACTCAGCAGCGCCGAGCTTAACAACCTTGGTCTTGTCGGTAAGAGCCACAACAGCGTACTTACGGATGAAGATGATGTTGTTACGCTTATCGGCATCACGGGTAGGCTCAACCTCTGTATCCTTCTTGATGAAGAGGGTTACAGCGTCATTGGTAGCCAGGTAAGCCGCGTCCTCAGGAACAGCCTTAGAAACGATAACAGGTACGCCAGCAACAGAGCCAATGTAGCCAGTGCGGACATAACCCTCAGAGTAGCTAAGAGCTTCCTTCAGAGACTTACGAAGGCCAGCCTTTTGAGCAGGGTTAATAAGCATGAACAGACCAGCTTCGTCTTCAAGGTTCATCTTAGCAATAGCATCAACGATTTCATCAAAGGTGATGTTATTTACGTCAGCAACAGTGCCCTGAAGAGTAGCTTTGCCGTACTCAGCAATAGCCTTAGTAGTGAAGTCATTTACCATAGTCTGAGTAAGACCACGAAGACCAACATCAACAACATTGGGGTCCTGCATAGCCTGCTCATCGTAATACTGGAACTTACCCTGAGTGGTCTTTACATCGTAGCTCTCAGGAGTGAAGCTAACAGTGATTTCCTCGGTATTGCCGGCACCCATCTCAAGGTCCTCAACCTTACCAGAAGGAGTATAAACATTGATAGTTTTCTTCATACCAGCAGTCTCAGTCATGCTAGTATCAACGGTCATATAATTCTTGAGGTCGACAGAGGTAGTAAGAATGTCATTAACCTTGTCGCTCAGAACAACATTTTCAAATAAAGTGTGTGCCATAATTGACATCCTCCTTAGAATTAGTAATTGTATATATCAACAGTAGAGTTGATTACTGATTTCTTAAAGCATTATACAGTTCCGGATTGGTTCTAAAGAGCTCACTCTGCTGGGCTAGAGTCATCTTCTTGAACTCGTCTTTAGACATACCCAACTTGCCGGCATCTGCCTTTGGCGCTCCTGTAGACACGCGGGCGGCAACCTCTTTTGAGATAGCCTCGTCAAACATCTTCTTGAACGCCTTAATATTCTTGGCTGTTGCTTCTGCGTCAACTCCCACAATAAACTCAACAGCACTTGCGGGAAGACCCTAATCAGCAAGCTATCTAGTGGCTTCGGCAGTTAATTCTTTTCTCGTTAAAGCAGCTTCTCGTTCTTCTAAGTCCTTTTCTCTCTGACTAAGCTGATAGTCTGCCTTCTCTTGTTCTGACATATTAGCTAACTTACTAGCCTCGTCAAATTTGCGTTGCTGCTTCTTCAGAGCTTGAGTGACACGTTTATCAGTCTCACTTTGAATTAGCTTATCCACTTCTTCTTGGGTGTAAGTTTTCTGCTCTTGCTGAGTGTTAGTTTCTTCGTTCATCTTAATCTCTCCTTCGAGTTCTAGCAGGTGGCCTTCCTCTAGCCCTCATGTTATAATTGAAAAAACGCCCAAATGATTAAATCAAAATTGTCCTGGATATATTCCTCGAAATATACATTTGCAATTAGGATGATAGGGTGGTAAGTCAAGCCCTACTCTAGCCTCAGCAATAGAAATAAGGCGTTCACCAACCTCATCCACACAAATAGCGTCACAGGGGTCAGGATTCTCGATGACCAAATAGAGATAGCCCAGGGCTCGACAAGCAGCTAAGTTGCCTTGGGCATAAGCAGCTTCTGCTTCTGTACGAATCAATCTAAGGAACTTATTCTTAGCTTTAGTAACTATGTCTGTAATTAGCCCTAGCTTAACTGGTGTTTCTAGTTCTGAGAACAACATAGTGCCTAACTCATCAAGAGCAGATTGATTGTTAATGATTGTCCTATCTCTGAACGTGCGGCCATCGGAGGTCCATTGCTCCGAATAGAATGACCCCTAGAGTTTTATACCTGCCTTTGCCGTTTCTAAAGCTATTGTCCTATTGAAAGCCTAATCATAAATGGCTGGAAGGACTCTTGCTAATTGCTCGATTGTTTGGTTCTCTATTGCTGAGAACTCCATCGTGGCAATCGGCACTAAAATAGCTGGAGAATCAGCTGCTATTAAAGCCGTTACTAGCTTCTTACTCAAGGCATCATATTTCTAGGCTATGACAGCCTCAAGTTGAGCAGCTAGAGCTAATGAGACTGTCTGAACCGTTATAGCATTACTCCTGGTCATCAGTTATGGCGTTAGGAGTGGCATAAAAGATAGAAGACGCTTGCTCCTTTTGTAGCTGCTCAATCTCGGCTTCGGCATCCTCCACAAATGGAAGCTGGCCAACTAGAGTCTTCTTGCTTACAATGCCATTAAGGTTCTTAACCATAGTAGAAACATCATCCTCGTTAATAGGAAGATTTCTAGTAAAGGTAATATCAACGCCCAGCCAGTCAAAAGAAGCTCTACCAAGAAGCTGCATAATATGGCTAAGCAGCTCAAGACGTCTTACTAGACCTTTCTTAAACTTTCTCTCCTTAATGGAGCCAAGATTCTCTGTGCCGAGCAATTTATATTTCATAGCCACGCCACTAACATTACTTGAGAAGTTAGTGTCAGAGCTATTAGGAGTCTTGCTGAACTTGTGGATGTCACGCTCTAAGCGGCTCTTCTTAGTTTCTACGGCAGAACCATCAGACTGCTTAACAACCCACTCTGCCTTGCTGTCAAGGTCCATAAGCAAGACTTTATTCTCTTTCATTTGCTGAATATCGTCTCTATCAGCATTATATCCATACAGAGCCAAGTAAGCGTCAACGAACTCTTGGAAGTCATTCATATCATCACTAACAAGAGCATCATAAGCGTCAATCAGGGAAATAACGCCTTCAAAATCTCCGTAACAATCATCATTGTTTCTATACTCAATAAAAGGAACGTCACCAAAAGCGTGCTCTCTCTCATCAATAGTAGTAAGAGTTCCAATCTCTACGTTAGTCTTATAGCGGGTAATCTTCTTGTCGTCATAAACCTCAATTACAAGTACCTCATTATCAGATGTAATCTCTCTCTGCGTATAGAAGCGAATGACCGCCTTCAACTCGTCTGCTAGATTAGTGCTATATATTGGAATGATTTCTCTAGGGTCCAAGCTCATGAACCGCACACTACCATCACTATCAACGTAGCAATATTCATAAGCCTTGCCGTAGATGCTACAATCCTTGGCTAGTGTCATATTCTCATCTTGCGCGTCATTATAACTGTCTCTTATACACATCTCCGAGCCCACGAGACAAGAGGCAA
>OJRU01000033.1_pt1 | contig 15308 bp, 16 predicted proteins | sample 1599321 | NCBI WGS metagenome assembly OJRU01 (sample SAMN03922539, study PRJEB24848) | human gut metagenome | isolation source: stool sample | host: Homo sapiens | place: Germany | collected 2010-05 | reverse complement strand
GAGACAGGCAGTATAACCTGCGCTGGGAGCCGCTGAGCAAATTTGCCCGTGCCAATGCACTGAAATGACAAAAATGCCGGGAGCGAAAGCTCCCGGTCAGCTTGTCGAAAGAATCCCTTCGGGATTTACCTGCCTTCAAAATTGCAAATGAAATTTTTGTAGAATTATTTTGCAATTTTGCCGCTGCGGCGGATTATTGAACGCGAAAGGGAACCCTGACGGTTCCCTTTCACACATTCCTTCCCTCCGAAACTTTCGGCTGGGCATTTTTTCGACAGTCAGAGATGCCGGGAGCTTTCGCTCCCGGCATCAGTTTATTTATGCAGCAGGCTTACTGGACGTCCTCGATCAGGCCGTAGCCGCCGTCGTTTCTCTTATAGACCACGGCGAACGCGCCGTCGTTCTCCTCATCCTTGAAGGCAAAGAAGCTGTGCTCCAGGAGCTCCATCTGCAAGATGGCCTCCTCGTGCGTCATGGGCTTCATGGGGAACCGCTTTGTGCGGACGATCTCAAAGGTATTTTCTTCGGGCTCCGGCGCAAACGACGTGGCATCCGGCTGACGGGCGAAGGCATCCTGCCGCAGGCGGCGGGCCAGACGGGTCTTGTTCTTGCGGATCTGGCGCTCGATCGTGGCGACCGCAGCGTCAATAGATGCATACATATCGGAAGTCGCCTCGCTGGCGCGGAAATAGGTACCGGCGGCATGAACCGTGATCTCGGCCTTATTGCGTTCCTTCTCGACCGAGAAGGTAACAAGTGCCTCCGCATCATCCCGGAAGAAGCGCTCGAGCTTCATGACCTTCTTCTCAGCGTAGGCATGAACGCTCTCGGGCAAGCTGACTTTTTTCTCTGTGAACTGGAATTTCATTCGAAGTCGCTCCTTTCTTGATTGGGCCGATTGGGGATCTGCTGGTATGATTATACCACCTTTTGCCGAAACATGCAAGTAGAGAAAATAAGCTTGCTGCTAAGCCCCGTCCGGGCCCTGCAGCAAGCTGTTTTTTTCAGGAGTTTTCCTTTTCCTCCGAGAGGAGCTGATCCATCACAAGGCGGTAGATCGTCTCGGCATTGCGGGAAAACGCCCCCGCCAGACGGTGCGCCTGCTTCTGCGTCGGGGCCATCAGCTCCAGCCGCAAAAGGTCGCTGACCTCGTCGTTCAGGCTCATCTGCACGGTAAAATCGCCGCACTCGCGCTGCCTGATCTCCGTTTTGACAAAGCTGCTGCGCCGCACGTCGCGATTATAGCGCTCCACGGCCGCGCGTGCCCGCTGCATGACGGGATAGGCCACGGAATCCTCCGTCACGGAGCCGGCCTCGCGCCCCTTTTCCGTAATGACATAACGCTCGCCGTCGACCCGCTCCAGATGGCCGGACTCGATCATCTGCGGCACGGCCTCCGCCACGTCGAAATAGCTCAGGCCGTCATCCTGATAGGACAGCTCATAGATCTTCTGCAGATCGACGGGATAGGCGACCCGCGCCATAATATATAAGATCAGGACCTTAACGTCCAGCATATCATGAACAAAGCCATGCCGCTCCATGCTCGCCCGCTCCTTTCTCTCTCATCTCTTGAAAGCAAAATATTATTATACAGGCTTTCGGAAACCCTGTCCAGCCAAAAGTTACGGAGGGAGGAAACGTGTGAAAGGAAACCGTCAGGGTATCCTTTCGCGTTTGATCACCCGCCGCAGCGGAAAAACTGCAAAATAATCTTACAAAGTTCTATTTTACAATTTTGAATGCAGTCCGGCGGAAAAATCCCGAAGGGACTTTTTCGACATACTGTATTATTATAGCAAGTCCGACCGCAATTGACAACTTTTTTTCACCGAAACCGCAAAAATTGCATAGGATGAGAGTAGGAGGTGCTGTCATGTCCAAAACCTGCTTTCTGCTCGGCGGAGACGAGCGCCAGCGCTGGGCCGCACAGGCCCTGCTGGACGCCGGGCTCGAGGTCCGCTGCTGCGGCGTGCCCGGCATGCCTGAGGCGCTCCCGGCTCCCGCCGACTTTGTCATTCTTCCGTTTCCCGCCCTGCAGGGCGAGCGCCTGCGCGGGACCGCCGCACCGGAGCGTACCGCCGTTTTCGCCTGCTGCCGCCGCGGTACGCGGGTCTATGGCGGCGGGCTCAGCCCGCTGCGGCAGGCCCTGCTCGACTGCGGCGCGGAGCCTGTCGAGCTTTTCGGCACGGAGCCGCTGACAACGCACAACGCCGTGCCGACAGCCGAGGGCGCCATCGCCCTTGCCGTGCTGCACAGCCCGTACCGGCTGCATGGCGCGCCCTGCCTTGTCATCGGCTACGGGCATATCGGCCGCGTGCTGGCAAACAAGCTGCACGGCCTTTCCGCCCGCGTGACCGTCGCAGCGCGCAGGCCGTCCGACCGCGCCGCGGCTGAGGCGCTCGGGCTGGAAGCCGACGAAACGGGCCGCTATGCCCGCGGTCTTGCCTATCACTTTGTGTTCAACACCGTGCCTGCTCCTGTGCTGACGCAGGACCAGCTCGCCGCGCTTCTGCCCGGCTGCCTGCTGGTGGAGCTGGCCTCCGCGCCGGGCGGTATCCCGGCCTGCACGCGGACGGATGTCACCCGCATCGACGCGCCGGGCCTGCCCGGAAGATTCTGTCCCGCAAGTGCGGGCGCGGCCTATGCCGCCGCAATTCTCGAACAGGAAGGAGCGTTCCCAGCATGAGACCGACTGTCGGCTTTGCCCTGTGCGGCTCATTCTGCACATTCCGAAAGGCCATTGACGCCCTGCGCGCCCTGACAGCGCAATATACGGTTGTCCCCATTTTTTCGGACGCCGCGTGGGAGACGGACACCCGCTTCGGCGCATCGGCGGATTTCCGGGCGGAGGTCACGGCGCTGTGCGGCACGGAGCCGCTGCACACGCTGGCGCAGGTCGAGCCGCTCGGCCCGAAGCACCTGCTCGATCTGCTGATCGTCGCGCCCTGCACGGGCAACACGCTCGGCAAGCTTGCAAACGGCATCGCCGACTCGCCCGTCAGCTTTGCCTGCAAGGCGCACCTGCGCAACGGCCGCCCCGTGCTGCTGGCCGTTTCCACGAACGACGGTCTGTCCGGCAGCGCCGCGAATCTGGGTGCGCTGCTGGCCCGCCGTCATTTTTACTTTGTCCCCTTCGGGCAGGACAGCCCGACCGGCAAGCCCGCCAGCCTTGTGGCACATTTTTCCCTGCTGCCGGAGGCGGCCGAGGCCGCGCTGCGGGGGGAGCAGCTCCAGCCGCTGCTCGTCTGAGGACTTGCAAAAACAGGCGGCAGCGGATATAATAGGGACACGATCCAAATGAAACGGAGGAAGCACTATGCCGCAGTTCAGCATCATCATCCCGGTCTACCGGGTCGAGGAATATCTGGAAAAATGCGTGGACTCCATTCTGGCCCAGACGTGTCAGGATTTTGAGCTTCTTTTGATCGACGACGGCTCGCCCGACGGCAGCGGCGCGATCTGCGACCGCTATGCGGCCTCGCACCCGAATCAGGTGCGCGCCCTGCATCAGCCAAACGGCGGCGCAGGCGCGGCGCGCAACCGCGGCATCGAGCTGGCGCAGGGCGACTATCTGCTGTTCGTCGACGGCGACGACTGGCTCGCACCGAACCTGCTGGAGGACCTTTCCGCCTCCATCGCGGCCACACCGGCAGACCTCTATCTGTTCGGCGCGCTCGTCGAGCGGGACGGCAAGGTCACGGGCGAGCTGCACGAGGAGCTTCCGGCCGATCTTCCCACCCATGCGAAGGACGCGCCCCAGCTGTTCTTCGGTGTTATGGCCCCGTGGAACCGCGCCTATCGCCGGACGCTGTTTACCGAGGGCGGCATCCGCTTTGCCACGAAGGTCTGGTATGAGGATATCCGCATCGTGACGAAGGTGCTGGCGCTGGCGGAGCAGGTCGTCCGCCTGCCGGGGGCCTACTATCACTATCTCCAGCGCGAGGGCAGCGCGATGAACAACAAAAACTGCGCCCGCAATGTGGAGATCCTCTATGCCTTTGACGACATTCTCGGCTGGTTCGGGGAGCACGGCCTGCGCGAGGCCTACCGCGACGAGCTGACGTTCCTTGCCATCAGCCACCTGCTCCTCGCCGCCTCGGTGCGCGTGGCGCGCATCGACTGCAAGAGCGAGCTGCTCGGGCAGTTCCGCGATTACATGGAGAAAAACTTCCCCGACTTCCGTGAAAATCGCTATCTGCCGCGGCTCGACCGCAACAAGCGCCTCGTCTACCGTCTGCTGCTGAAGCGCCGCTACCGCGCCGTCCGGCTGCTGTTCCGCGTGAAGGACGCGCTTGGAAGGTAAACAGCTATGCGAAAGCCCGGCTCATTCGAGCCGGGCTGCTTGTCAAAAAAGTCCCTTCGGGATTTTTCGCCAAGCTGCTTTCAGAATTGCAAAATGAAATTTTGTAGTATTATTTTGCAATTCTGCCGCTGCGGCGGGTTATTGAACGCGAAAGGAAACCCTGACGGTTTCCTTTCACACTTTTCTTCCCTCCGAAACCTCCGGCTGGGCAGGTTTTTCGACAGCCTGAGCCCGGCTCATTCGAGCCGGGCTTCTTTTCCAATTCCAATTGCAGGAAAAATTCACCCGCCGCGGCGGCAGCGCGCCGCATCGATGGCCAGCACGATCAGCAGGGCCGGAAGGACATCCTCCTCACGCGGGACGGAGAGATGGTAGGCATCCGTCCAGTGAAACGGCTCCTTGGAAAATGCCGCCACGCTCCGGCCGTCCGATGCCGTGATGCTGTAGTCCAGGCCGAACACGTCGCCCTCGATGTCCCAGTCATAGCAGTCCAGCGTGAACGACGAGCGCAGCAGAGAGAAGTTCTGCTCCACGCAGCCGATGCTCTCCTCGCCCACCAGAAGCTCGAAGCTCGCCAGCAGCGACGGCTCCTGCCGCACCGTGGCAATATGTTCGCCCGCGGCGTTCAGAACGTGCAGCTTGTGGAGCCACGCGGGCTGACCCTCGACGGTGTAGATGACGTTGTCGTCCTCATCGTAGATATCGAAGCTGTCAAAAAAAGACAGCAGACGCTGCTTGAAATACAGCTCCATCGGCTCAGACCTGCCAGCCGCTGAGATAGGCCTCCTGCTCCGGCGTCAGCGTGTCGATGCGCAGGCCCGCGCCATGCAGCTTCAGCCGCGAGACCTCGCGGTCGATCTCCTCCGGGATGTCATAGACCTGCCTGCCCAGCTCGGAGGCGTGGTGCAGCAGATACTCCAGCGCCAGCGCCTGCACGGAGAAGCTCGTGTCCATGATCTCGGCCGGGTGGCCGTTGCCGGAGGCCAGATTCACAAGGCGGCCCTCGGCCAGCAGGTTCAGCGTGCGGCCGTCCGCCAGCTCATAGCCCGTAATATCCTGCCGGCGCGGATAGACGCGCACCGCCATATCCGCCAGCGCCTCGCAGTCGACCTCGACGTTGAAATGGCCCGCGTTCGAGAGGAAGGCGTTATTCTTCATGACCTCGAAATGCCTGCGCGTCAGCACGTCGCGGCAGCCGGTCGTCGTGACGAACAGATCGCCCTGCGGGGCAGCCTCGTCCATGGGCATGACACGGCAGCCGTCCATGGAGGCCTCGAGCGCCTTGATCGGGTCGATCTCCGTGACGATGACGTTCGCGCCCATGCCCTTTGCGCGCATGGCCACACCGCGTCCGCAGTAGCCGTAGCCCGCGACAACGACGGTCTTGCCCGCGACGAGCAGGTTCGTCGTGTGCATGATGGCGTCCCACACGGACTGGCCCGTGCCGTACTTGTTGTCATAATAATGCTTGCACTTCGCATCGTTGACGTTCATCATCGGGAAGGGCAGCACCCCGGCGCGGGCGCGGGCGTGCAGGCGGTGGATGCCGGTCGTCGTCTCCTCCGCGCCGCCGAGCAGGTTTTTGCCCAGATGCGCGTAGTCCCCGCTCAGCAGGTCCAGCAGGTCGCCGCCGTCGTCGATGATAAGGTCCGGGCAGCACGAGAGCGCCTCGACGAGCAGGCCGCGGTATTCCGCTGCGTTCACGCCGTGCATGGCATAGGTCTCCACGCCCATGGACGCAAGGCCCGCCGCCACGTCGTCCTGCGTGGACAGGGGATTGCAGCCCGTGGCATGCACCTCCGCGCCGCCTGCCGCAAGGCAGAGCGCGAGGAAGGCCGTTTTGGCCTCCATGTGGATGGAAATGGTGATCTTCTTCCCGGCGAAGGGCTTTTCGCGCTCAAAGCGCGCACGGATCGCCACAAGGGCGGGCATAAAATCCTGCACCCAGCGGATCTTCATCCGGCCGGACTCGGCAAGGGACATATCGCGGACATGGCTCATGGTGATTTCCTCCGTTTCTGGCCTGCGGCCAGTCGAATTTTCTGTTTTTTCTGCTGTTATCATACCACAGCGCCGGTTTTTTTGCAACGTCTTCTAAAATTCACACTTTGTTGCTGGACAAGCCCATGGTTTTACGCTACAATAGCGGTAATAAAGGAGGGATCCGATTGAGCAAACTCAACTATTCCTACCACCGGTTTCTGAACAACAACCGGAACAAGGGAATCCCGAATCTCATGCTGTGGATCTGCATCGGCAACGCGCTGGTCTATTTTCTTTCCCAGTTCGGGACACCGCTGAGCCTGTACAGCGCGCTGTCCTTCGACCCTCAGGCCATTGCTCACGGGCAGGTCTGGCGGCTCTTCAGCTATATTTTCACGTTCGCCGGGATCGGCGATATGAGCATCTACTCCATTTTCAGCGTTGCTCTCGCGCTCTACTGCTCCTATTGGCCCGCCCGCTATCTGGAGCAGCTCTGGGGCTCACTGCGCGTGAACCTGTATTATCTGATCGGCATCCTGGCCATGGATGTCTATGCGATGCTGGTGTATTTCCTGTTCCACGTTTCCTACGGTGTCTCGGCGCTCTATCTGAACCTGTCGATGTTTCTCTCTGTCGCGGCGCTGATGCCGGAAGCGCGCGGCCTGCTGTTTTTCTTCATCCCGGTCAAAATGCGCTGGCTCGCCCTCGTAGACATCGGCGGCATTCTTTATTATCTTGTAAAGGACATCCTCGAAGCCGTCCGGTTCTGGACGCTGTATGGCAGTGCCCTCCTCGGCATCGGTCTCATCCTGGTCGCCTTCCTGCCGATCGTGGCGCAGCTGCCCTGCCTGCTCTTCTGCTGGCATGAGCTGCCGCAGCTCCTGCCGCTGTCGCTGCGCAGGCACGCCTCCCGCGCCGAGCGCAAGCGCCGCGCCGAGTTCCGCCGTGCCTCCGCGCCGAAGCAGCAGCCGAACCCAAACTGGGCGCAGAATTATCAGAACCGTGCCGGGGAGCGCCCCTACCGCCATAAGTGCCTTGTGTGCGGCAGAACGGATACGGAATACCCGGACCTCGAGTTCCGCTACTGCTCGAAGTGCAAGGGCTATTGCTGCTATTGCATCGATCATATCAATAACCACGTTCATATTCAGTGAGACAGCATATCGCGCTGTAGGGGAGCGGCATGCCGCTCCCGTCCGCGAAGCGGCAAAAGCAGCGCCAATTCGGAGGAACGCACCGCCCCCAGTGCCGCACTCCCCTGACGTGTCATTGCGAGGCCCCGAAGGGGCCGTGGCAATCTCGGGCAGGCACTGCCGTCCCGCGCAGGCTATCGGCAAAAGCGCAATTGGCTTTTCCCGTTTTAACGCTGCCCTGTACGGCTCGCAGGTGCACAGCCGGGAGAGGCATGCCTCTCCCCTACATAGGAAACTATAAAAACCGCCTCCGTCGGAGTCCTTCCGGCGGAGGCGATTTCCGTATTTTCTTAAATTTCGATCAGCTCATACTCGCGCGAGCCGAGGCCGATCTTCTCGCCGTGCTCCGTCTGGTCCTGCCAGTGCGTCACGGTATGGACGGCATGGAACAGGTCATCGGAGGAGATATCCTCGAAGGCGGCGTTCGGGTTGCGCGGCATGCGGCTGCACATTTCGGCGCAGGCCTCGTCCAGCGCGACGGGGTCGAACGAGGCAAACATGCCGACATTCGGGATGACAGGCACGTCGTTCTCTGGGTGGCAGTCGCAGTTCGGCGAAATATCCATGGCAAGGCTGATGTGGAAGCTCGGGCGCCCCTGCACGACGGCCTTGGCATACTCCGCCATCTTGCAGTTGAGCAGGTGGCCGTCCGGGTCGCACACGCCCTCAATGGCATCCATCGGGCACACGGCGATGCAGCGGCCGCAGCCGACGCATTTGTTCGTGTCGATGTGCATCTTGCGGTTCTCGATCGTCGGTGCATCGTGGGCGCAGATCTTGCGGCACGCGCCGCAGCCGATGCACTTGGACTCGTTCACGGCGGGCTTGCCGTCGGCGTGCATTTCCTTCTTGCCCGCGCGGGAGCCGCCGCCCATGCCGAGATTTTTGATCGTGCCACCGATGCCCGTGGCCTCGTGGCCCTTGAAGTGGGTCAGGGAGATGACGATATCGGCATCCATCAGTGCGCGGCCGATGCGGGCGTTCTTTACATACTCGCCGTCAACCGGAACGGCGACATCGTCCGAGCCCTTCAGGCCGTCGGCAATGATGATGTGGCAGCCCGTTGTGTAGGGCGTGAAGCCGTTGACATAGGCGGACTCGATGTGGTCGAGGGCATTCTTGCGGCCGCCGACATAGAGCGTATTGCAGTCCGTCAGGAACGGCTTGCCGCCGAGCTGGCGCACAAGATCCGCGACGGTCTTTGCATAGTTTGGGCGCAGGTAGGCCAAATTGCCCGGCTCGCCGAAGTGCATTTTAATGGCGACGTAGCGGTTCTTGAAATCGATCTGGTCCATCCCCGCCGTCAGCAGCAGACGGGAGAGCTTCTGCTGGATGTTTTCCTCCAGCGTGGTATGGAAGGTGGTAAAGTAGACTTTCGATGCGGCCATGTTGCATACCTCCTGATTGTGGATCGCCTCCCCCGGGTAAGGCAGGCGGTTATCGGGGACATTCCTCTATGGAAAATTATAGCGCATCTGCGCAAAAGTTGCAAGCGGACGGAAAAAGGAACGCGTCCTAAAAGTTTAGGACGCGCTCCCGTTATGCAATTGGATGAGAATTACTCGGCGTGATCAACGCTGTACATGTGCTTGATGAGCTCAAGAACCTTGTTGGAATAGCCGATCTCGTTGTCGTACCAGGAAACGACCTTCACGAAGGTGTCGGTCAGAGCGATGCCGGCCTTGGCGTCGAAGATGGAGGTGCGGGTGTCGCCGAGGAAGTCGGAAGAAACGACGGCCTCGTCGGTGTAACCCAGAACGCCCTTCAGCTCGCCCTCGGAGGCTTCCTTCATGGCGTTGCAGATCTCTTCGTAGGTAGCGGGCTTCGCGAGGTTGACAGTCAGGTCAACGACGGAGACATCCAGCGTCGGAACACGCATGGACATGCCGGTCAGCTTGCCGTTCAGCTCGGGGATGACCTTGCCGACAGCCTTGGCAGCGCCGGTGGAAGACGGGATGATGTTGCCGGAAGCAGCGCGGCCGCCTCTCCAGTCCTTCATGGACGGGCCGTCAACGGTCTTCTGGGTAGCGGTGGTGGAGTGAACGGTGGTCATGAGGCCGTCGGTGATGCCGAACTTGTCGTTCAGGACCTTGGCGATCGGGGCCAGGCAGTTCGTGGTGCAGGAAGCGTTGGAGACGAAGTTCATGTCCTTCGTGTACTTGTCGAAGTTGACGCCGCAGACGAACATCGGGGTAGCGTCCTTAGACGGAGCAGACATGATGACCTTCTTGGCACCGGCAGCCAGATGGCCGGCAGCCTTCTCCTGAGTCAGGAACAGGCCGGTGGACTCGACAACATACTCAGCGCCGAGCTTGCCCCAGGGCAAATCAGCGGGGTTGCGCTCTGCAGAGATGGGGATCTCCTTGCCGTTGACAATGATGGAGTTCTCGGTAGCCTCGACGGTGCCGTTGAACTGGCCATGCATGGTATCGTACTTCAGCATGTAAGCGAGGTAGTCAGCCGGGCACAGATCGTTGATGCCGACAACTTCGATTTCCGGGAAGTTCAGGCTTGCACGGAAGACCATACGGCCGATACGGCCAAAACCATTGATACCAACTTTGATAGACATAATGCGTATCCTCCATTTACGTTTGTTCCGCCGGTGCTTTGTCCGACGGTGCGATAATAATAGGATCTTGCGGTTTTTCAGCCTTTTTATTATAGCGAAATTCGCAAAAAACCGCAATCGTCAAATTTCATCAATTTCTACGGGTTTTACAGGGAAAATTGAGAAAATTGTAGAGAATCGGGATATTCCCTGACAATTTTGCGCACTTACTCCACAATGCCGAGCTCACGCAGCCGGGCAAGAAATTCCTCGACATCCGCGCGGACCTGCTCCGCGGGCGCGCCCTCGAATTCCTGCAGCAGGCCCTGCGTCAGCGCCTCGGCATCCGCCGCCTCCGGCAGCATGCGCCACAGAGCCGCACCGGTCTCGTTAAGCGTCAGCATGCCGTTGAGATCCAGCGCCGTTTTCCCGGCTGGGACCAGCAGCGTCTCCCCTGCGATCTCCCGCAGGACAAAATCAAGTTTTACGTTCATGGGGCCGTCCTTTCCGCGGATCGCTCCGCCGTATTCCTGTCTTATAGTTTATCACAAGACAGGTTCCCCTGCAAGCCAGCTTGTCAAAAAAATCCCGAAGGGAATTATTTGACAAGCTGCTTTCAGAATTGCAAAATAGAATTATGTAGCATGATTATTTTGCAATTCTGCCGCTGCGGCGGGTTATTTAACGTGAAAGGAAACCCTGACGGTTTCCTTTCACACTTTTCTTCCCTCCGAAGCTTTCGGCTGGACAGGTTTTTGACAGTCCGCCTGCAAGCATCCGCACGCAAAAAAGGACTTTTTCGCTCAATCCCTGCGCAGGACCGGCAGCAGCCGCACGCACAGGAGCGTCGTCACAACGATCTTCAGCGCGTCAAACGGCAGGAAGATCAGGCAGCCGGACACGATAGTCTTCTGAATGCTCCACTTGCCTGCCAGCACGAAGTACATATAGGGAAGGCCGATCAGGTACAGCACGGCGAGGCCCGCCACACAGGCCAGCGCGATGCGGAGCATACCGCGAACAGCGTGGCCGCGGAGTGTCGAGGCCTTCAGGTCGCGGGTCAGCAGACCGATGACCATGGCCATGAGCGGCAGACCGAGCAGGAAGCCGCACGAAGGCTTTGCCAGATACATCAGGCCGCCGCCCTCCGTGAAGATGGGCAGGCCGATGAGGCCGAGCAGAACATAGACCACCTGCGAGGCCGCTCCCCACCACGGACCGAGCAGGATGCCGACCATGGAGGTGAAGAACACCTGCAGCGTAAAGGAAATTTCCCCGGCAGGAATGCGGAGGAAGGCGCCGATGGCAGTGAGCGCGGCAAACAGGGCCGTAAGCACGAGCGGCAGGACCGTGCTGCGCGCGCGGGAGGAATGGGTGTTGTTCATGAAGTTTTCTCCGTTCTCTTTTCTCTTTCTGATTTCTGTCTGCACCGGTGGGCACGGTGCAGACAGTTTACATTTTGCCTGCGTCAGGTTTACGATAGGCGCAAGCAGTTCGCCGCCTTGCAGCGGCGATCGCGCGGCCCCGCCCGAAAAAAGGCATTTACAGCCCGGAAAAAATCGGGTATACTGGAACCGACAAGCGTATTATACCGGACGGGGTCCGGAATTGCAACCATTATTTTGGAGGGAATGCCATGGGAAAGGCAGAGGTGCTGTCCCTGCTGCGGGACGGCGAATATGTCTCCGGAGAGGAGATCAGCCGCACACTCGGTGTCACGCGTGCCGCCGTCTGGAAGGCCGTGCAGGCGCTACGGGCCGACGGCTGCAGCATTGACTCCGTGCCGAATCGGGGCTACTGCCTGCACCGGCCGGAATCGGCCCTGAGCGATGCCGCCGTGCACGCGCTGCTGGAAGACTGCCCCTGGCCCATCAATGTCCTGCCCACGGTGGACTCGACGAACACCTACGCCAAGGCGCAGGCCGCGCTCGGCGCGCCGCACGGGAGCGTCTATGTCACCGGCCGCCAGACCGGCGGGCGCGGCAGGCGCGGGCGGACGTTCGTCTCGCCGCCGGGCGGTGTGTACCTTTCCGTCCTGCTGCGGCCGCAGCGCGAGGCCGCGGAGCTGCTGTGGCTGACGGCTGCCGTCGCCGTGGCCATCCGCCGCGCCATCCGGGACTGCTGCCCGGCCGATGTCGGCATCAAATGGACGAACGATCTGGTCATCGGCAAGAGAAAGGTCTGCGGCATCCTGACGGAGCTGGCGGCAGAGGCCGACAGCGGCATGCTGGAATATGCCGTGGTCGGCATCGGCGTGAACTGCAACACGGACACGGCTGCCCTGCCCGAGCCTGCGCGTGATGTGGCCGTCTCACTGCGGGAGGCCGTCGGCACGTCCGTCGACCCCAATGCCCTCGCCGCGGCCATGGTGCGCCGCCTGCATGAGCTGGATGTGCAGCTGCCCGAGGCGCTGCCGCAGTGGCTGGCGGAATATGCCGGAGTCTGCGTGACGCTGGGGCAGGACGTGCAGATCCTGCGCGCCGGGGAGACGCGCCTTGCCCACGCCATCGGCATCGACGAGGCGGGCGGCCTGATCGTCCGCTACCCGGACGGCACGGAGGGTGTCGTCAGCTCCGGCGAGGTCTCCGTCCGCGGGATGTATGGATATGTCTGATATTTTATAGGCGCAATTGGCAGGGGAAGAGCACGCCCCGCCCGGCGCTGCACCGGCAGCCGGTACAGACTGCCGTTAAAATGGTAAAATCCAGTTGCGTCTGTAGCGGCGCTTAGTAAGCGCCATGCGCACCCGCAAATCCTGCGGTACAAATTCAGTGGCAATGGCCACCAGATTTGTCATTCCGAGGGCCTCACGCCATAGAATTCATGCCGCAATCATTGCCAGCCTCCATGGCGCTCACTGAGCGCCGCTACAATATGGTATATATGATCTGAAAGGAGTTTTTCTTATGAACGAGGTTCTGAACTGTCTCGAGACCCGCCGGAGCTGCCGGGCCTATCGCCCGGAGCAGGTGCCGGAGGAGGCGCTGCAGGAAATTCTGCGTACCGGGCTTTACGCGCCGAGCGGCATGGGCCGCCAGTCCGTAAAGCTCCTTGTCGTGCAGGACCCCGCCGCGATCGCCGCACTGGAGCGGCTGAACGGCGGTGTGCTCGGCAGCCCGGAAGCTCACCCGTTCTACGGCGCGCCGACGGTCTGCGTCGTGCTGGCGGATGCCTCCGCGTTCACGGCCGTGGAGGACGGCTCGCTCGCGCTCGGTAACCTGATGAACGCCGCGCACAGCCTCGGCATCGCCAGCTGCTGGATCCACCGCGCCCGTGAGGTCTTCGCCTCGGCCGAGGGAAAGGCCCTGCTGCAGCAGTGGGGCGTCGAGGGCGAGTGGATCGGCATCGGCCACTGCATCCTCGGCTATGCCGCGGAGCCGGAGAAGCCTGCCGCCCCGCGTCTGGAGGGCCGCATCGTCCGCATCTGAGCTGAAAATTCACAATTATCCCCTTGCGAAATTCTTATTTTGCGGTATACTATAACTACCATTTCAATACGGGAGGTCAATTTCATGAAGAATAATCTGAAGCTCATTCTGGGCATCATCGGCGGTGTCGTCGTTGTCGGCAGCATTGCAGTCGCCATGATCCACTTCTGGGACGATCTGAAGAAGCTCCTTCCCTGCTTCGGCAAGTGCGACGAGGGCCTTGACGATTTCGACGAGATCGAGGCGTAAAATCTCATAAAATAGCGCTGCGGCCGTGAGGCGCACTCCGTAAGGAAGTGCGCCTCAATTATATTCGCCTGACGGCGAGTGATATTGTCCTTTGGACAGTGATATTATGCTTCGCATCGTGATATTGCCTGCGGCAGTTTAACAGGCGAATATATATCACAAAAGCCGAGCAGCTTTTATATCACGTTCCGAAAAGGAAAATATCACTCCGGGCAAAGCCCGGAATATCATTTTCGTCCATAGGTACAGCGAGCATCGGATCTTGTCACCAAAATCCAGTATCGATCCGTTTTCGGATCGCGCCAAAAGAAGTGGCTGTCTCAAAATGCGAATTGTAAGAGAATAGTTCCCTTCAAAAGTTAGATAAATGCCGTGGAAATCCAGTTTTAATTGGATTTTCACGGCATTTATTGTTGGGCTAATTTCAGAAAATTCTATTTTGAGATAGCCCATTCTTCCTTATGAAGCCTCTTCTGATCCGCAGCGCTTTTCATTTGCTCTTAAAATACACCGGTAATACAGTAGCGATCCGTATCGGGGTCGAGCTCGGCGGCATAGACGCACGAGCCGTCCGGCGGGACCAGCGCATATTGCTCCGTCTCGCCCTCCAGCCGGAAGCAGACATAGGGGATGCCGTCGTCCTGAATGAGGCGGCTGTCATAGAGCTCCCAGTCCTCGTCCGCACCGGCAGCCTCGCGCAGGACCGCCTCCGCATTCCAGCAGGTGTCCATGAGATATTCCTTCTGCGGCGAGCCCCAGCGGCCGTTGTAGGTCAGGTATTCTCCAAAATCGCTGCCGTCCGGCGCCGTCACGGTCAGATAATACATCGCGCCGCCGTCCGGGCGGTCGAACGAGCCGCCGATGACATCGCCCTGCCCGGTGCGGAACGAATAGAGGGCCTTGTCGCCGACATTCAGCCGCCCGCTCTCCCACGTCACGCCGAACACATTGACCCACGAGCCAACATATTTTGCCACGATATAGGCACGGTCATATTCGCCCGCGGGGCCGTTCTGCGTCACCGTCAGCTCCAGCCCATCCAGCGGCTCGTTGAACATTACGCCGAGTGCGCCCTCCGGCGCATCAGGGACGGCTGCGGTGAATGCCTCGTTGATCTCCGGCTCCTCCGGCGTTTCTGCCGTCGGATCGGTCTCCTGCGTGGGAGGCTCCGACGTTGTTTCCGGCTCCGTTCCCCGCGTGGCGGGCTGTGTTGCAGGCTGCGTGACGGGCTGCGTCCCGCCCGGCTCCGATGCATCCGCCCCCGTCGGGCTGCAGGCGCACAGGCCCAGCAGCAGGGCGGCAAGAAGAATGGCGATCCCTCGTTTCATACGATGTCCCTCCCGATCTGTCTTCCCGGACTGTTTCTTTTATTAGACGCACCTGCCGGGGAAATGTTCCGCCCGTTCCAAAATTTTTCGCTGCGCGGATCCGCCGATTTCCGCGCGCGGCGCTTCAGCTTGTCAAAAAAGTCCCTTTGGACTTTTTCGCCAAGCTGCTTTCAGAATTGCAAAATGAATTTTTGTAGTACTATTTTGCAATTCTGCCGCTGCGGCGGGTTATGGAACGCGAAAGGACACCCTGACGGTTTCCTTTCACAC
>OJRU01000032.1_pt1 | contig 15625 bp, 19 predicted proteins | sample 1599321 | NCBI WGS metagenome assembly OJRU01 (sample SAMN03922539, study PRJEB24848) | human gut metagenome | isolation source: stool sample | host: Homo sapiens | place: Germany | collected 2010-05 | reverse complement strand
TTGCCTCTTGTCTCGTGGGCTCGGAGATGTGTATAAGAGACAGAAATAACACTATGTCTAACAAATGTTGACTTGCAATTATTTCTTGACCACTACAATATAATTGGTGATGTTACGTGGCTAGGTGGGTGGAAATTTAGGGCGGCGGTAGGCCTTTTTGATAACTATATTGATAAATGGTATAGGATTAAAGAGGAAAGCACTAGAACAGGAAACAAGGGAATGCGAACTCTTGCGAAGCTTATGCTTAATGCTCTTTATGGCAAGTTTGCTTTAAATCCCCACGTGCAAAGTAAAAATCCGTATTTTGACAAGGAAGAAAACATGATTAAGTATAGGCTAGGCGAGGAAGAAGAACGGGAACCATTATATTTGCCTGTTGCCTGTTTTATAACGGCTTATTCTCGGGAGGACGTTATCAGAAACGCTCAGGCAAATTTTAACCGTTTTATTTATGCCGATACTGACAGCTTGCACCTTGTAGGGACAGAACCCCCGGAAAATATGGATATTGATGATTATAGACTTGGCGCATGGAAACAAGAAAGCCGATTTATTAAAGCCCGTTTCTTGCGTGCAAAGTGCTATATTGAGTTTATACCTGATAAAATACCGGGAAAGCAAGCCAGGGTAAAAGCCAACAATTTGAGAGTAGGAAAGTACAAGAAAGAAAAGTTATATTATGCCCCGGCAAAGGTAACTTGCGCCGGTATGCCCTCTACTTGTCATGAATATGTGACATGGGAAAACTTTGCAGTAGGTGCCAGTTATCCCGGGAAAAAGCGTTTTAAGACTGTGCCCGGCGGTGCTGTCCTGGTAGAAACGCCTTTTAAAATCAAGGAAAATCCGCTATCCCCTTGACCCCTATCCCTCACTCTGCTATACTATTCATAGAAAGAACGGAAAAATAGAGAAGGGAGGTGACAAGATGACTGCCCAGGATGTAGTGACCTTAATCCAGACTGTGGGCTTTCCTATCGTAATGTGCGGCGCAATGGCATGGTATGTAAAGTACATTAGCGACAAAAACCGAGAACAGATTACGGCAGAACGTGAAGCCCATAAAGAGGAAATGAACGAAGTAATAAAAGCAATCAATAACAATACCATTGTTATCGAAAAACTGATTGCCAAGTTAGACACGCCTGTTATTACAACAAAGGCGAGTTAAAGGGAGGTGTAAAAGTGCTTTTAGGTGTAGATATTTCTAGCTGGCAAGCCCCCGGTGCAGTAAATTACAATCAATATGACTTTGTAATTATCAAGGCGAGCGAGGGCAAAAACAGCAAAGACCCCGGACTTGACAGGCATTTAACCGGACTGTTTGGTACAAGTGACCCAACCCCGCAAAAGAATAAATGCTATGGGTTTTATCATTACGCAAGACCGGATTTAGGTAATACTCCCGAGCAGGAAGCAAAGAGTTTTCTATCTTATATCGGCGGGCAAGTTGGTAACTGTATTATGGCGCTCGACTGGGAGGGCGATAGCCTTAATTACAGCCCGGAATGGGCGAAAGGATGGCTTGATTATGTCTATAAACAAACAGGTGTTCGGCCATTGCTTTATATTCAAGCGTCACAAGCTAAACTTTCCAAGTATTCCCCCATTGCGAAAGCAGATTATGGGCTTTGGGTGGCCCATTGGGGCGTTACCTCCCCCGCCTACTCAAGCTGGGCGAATTGGGCTATTTGGCAGTATAGGGGTAGCCCGTTAGACCTTGATTATTTTAATGGCACAAAAGAACAATGGTGGAAATACTGCGGAAGGGACGATGTGGAGGTGGAAGACTTGAACGAAGCACAGACAAGAAAAATCGCTGATGAACAGATAGCGGCATATTTCAAGAAGCTGGAAAAGGAAACTGATTCAAGCGCATGGGCTAGAATGGCCATTACATGGGCCATGACTAACGGCATTATGGTAGGCGACAAAGAGGGTGACCCCAAATCTTTTAGGCCTAAAGATTTGCCCACACGTGAAGAACTTGCACAGGTAGCGTATAACATTTATAAAAATTTCATTGCAGACAGATAAAAGAAAGGCCCCGGGAAACCGGGGCTTTACCTTTATGGAGGTGGTATCATGTTAAAGGGACTTGACGTTTCATCTTTCCAGGGTGAAATGGATTTTTCATCATATGATTTTGTAATTATTAAATCAAGTGAGGGTGTTAATTTTGTAGACCCCGGTCTTGAACGCCATGTAAATAGCGCTTTAAAAACTGGGACGCCTTTCGGTTTTTACCATTATGCCCGCCCTGACTTGGGCAATACAGGCGCGGAGGAAGCCCGCTCAATGCTTCAATATATAAAAGAGTGGGTAGGTTCTTGCTTGATTGCATTGGACTGGGAGCAGAAAAGCCTATCCTACCCTGTTTCATGGATAAAAGAATTTTTGGACACAATTAAAGAAGAAACTGGCGTGGTGCCGGGGCTATATATCCAGGCCAACCAGGCAACTAATAGTAAATATGCCCCCATTGCTCAAGCTGGGTATTGGCTATGGGTTGCACATTGGGAGACTTCTTCCCCTTCTTATTCTAACTGGGATACCTGGACGGTATGGCAATACCAAGGAAGCCCGCTCGACTTGGACTATTTTAATGGCACTGTTGAGGACTGGACAGAGCTTGCAGGGGGTGGAACTCCCGGGCCTGGGCCTGGGCCTGGGCCTGGGCCTGAGCCGGAACCCACCCCCGTTCCCACGGAATGGAAAAAGGGCAATCGTTATTTGTCGCAATCTGAAATGGAAAACAACGTGCTTATTATTAACGACTATTTTTCTAAATTGGGCTGGACACTTAACGCCATTTCAGGCATGTTGGGAAATATGCAAAGGGAATCAACTATCAATCCGGGAATATGGCAGAATTTAGACCCTTCTAATCCTAGTGTGTTGGGTTATGGCTTAGTAGGTTGGACACCAGGCACAAGGATTACTAATTGGCTACGTGAACAAGGGTATGCAATAGATGATGGATTTGGCCAATGTGCTAAGATATGGGAAGAATGGGCACACCCCGAAAGGGAAGTAGTGTGGATACCTACGGAACGTTATCCCATGACTTTTGATGAGTTTGTACAGTCAAGTGAAAGCCCCGAGATTTTAGCAAGTGTATTTTTGTATAATTACGAACGTGCAGGAGTGGCGGCAGAGGAAGAACGCCGCACAAATGCAAGGCACTGGTTTAACTGGATACAAGAGCACCCAACGGGGGGTAAGTACGTTCCGAGACTTGATAGCAAAGGAATCGAAGGGAATCCGTATTGGTATGATGATAATCCATTTTATACAGCGGGGTATGGGTTACCGAACTGTACATGCTATTGTTGGGGGCGTTGGTGGGAAATACAAAATGTCCGCCCTGAGCTTCCACTTGGCAACGCAAATACTTGGTGGAATGATGCCCTAGAAATGGGAAAAAAGACTGGACAAGAGCCACAGTTAGGTGCTATAATAGTTACATGGTATAGTGACGGTGGACACGTTGCAGTAGTCGAACAAATAAATGACGATGGAAGTATTGTTACCAGTAACTCGGGATGGCCTGATGACTTCTTTTGGATAGAAACACTCTACCCCTCTAATGGTTATGTGGCTACTTCTTGGATGCCCAGCGAAGCTTACGTCCAGGGCTTCATTTATTTAGACTATCCCCCGCAGGGCGGGGGCGGCGTTGACCCCGAACCACCTAAACCGCCAACGGCCAGGGTGCAAAAGGGCGGAATAGGACTTTATTTTAATCCTTGGCTTAGATTGAAAGGAAGGTTATTTTAATGCGTAACAGGAACACGATTAACAAAATTTTAGGCGAAGTTTTGGAAAGTGCAGGACTTACACCGGAAATGGAAGAAAAGCTCGGTATTATCAGGGATGAACTGAATGAGCGTGAAACTATCATTAAGGGCACCTGCCAGGGCTGGCTTGATGATGGGGAAGACGCTTTCACAGTTACCCCGAACCAGGCCGACGCAAACGACTATAAAGGAAAGTACGAAAGCCTAAAGGCCCAGTATATTGAGCGGTTTTTCAATCCCCCGGAGGAAAAAATCAAAACGCCGGATATTGAAGAACCCACAATTATGGAGCCACAGGCAAAAGATATCAGTGATTTATTTAAGGAGGTATAAACTATGGCTAGTATCCCCAAGAAAGAAAATTTGAACGCCACCGCCGCCGATGTTGTGAACAGCGTAGCGAATGCGGCTGGGCTTACCAATGTTCCCCACGTGCTAAACGAGGGTGAAGCCTTGGCAGATGGCACCAAGGCTACTCGTGCAATGGCTTTGCAGTCTTTGAGAGCCGCTGGCGAAGCTATCAGCGATTTCCAGCCCAACGCAAATGCTTTTCTTAATGCCCTTGTGAACCGGATTGGTCTTGTGCTTATCAACTCCAAGTTGTATAGCAACCCCTGGGCCATGTTTAAGCGTGGTATGATGGAGTACGGCGAGAGCATCGAAGAACTGTTCGTGAACATTGTTTCCGCCCAGAACTTTGACCCGGAAACCGCAGAAAATGAGGTTTTCAAGCGTAAACTTCCCGATGTGCGAAGCGCGTTCCACACCATGAATTACCAGAAGTTTTACAAGACCACTGTTTCCCAGGCCCAGCTCCAGCAAGCTTTCCTGTCTTTCCAGGGTATTTCCGATTTGGTGGGCCGCATCACAGAAGCCCTTTACACCAGCGAAAACTATGACGAATTCCTGGTGATGAAGTACATGCTGGCTCGAGCGGCCTTGAAAGGGCAGTTTTACCCCGTTTCTATCCAGGCCGCAACCGCCGAAAACAGCAACGCCATTGTAACTACCCTTAAGACCATGAGCGACAATCTTACTTTCTTGAAGTCCGATTATAACGTTGCCGGTGTGCACACTTTCACCGACAAGAATAATCAGGTGTTCATCATGTCCACCGCCTTTGCCAACATGGTGGATGTAGAAACTTTGGCTCTTGCTTTCAACATCGATAAAGTGGAGCTTATGGGGCGCATTATCCGGGTGGATTCTTTCGGTTTTGATGCAAGCGAGATTTCCCGCCTTGATGCGCTTTTGGGCGAAAACCCTGGATATGAAACTATCCAGGACGGTGACAATACCAAGCTGAAAGCCCTTCCCGCTGTCTGTGTTGATAGCTCCTTCTTTATGATTTTCGACAACTTCCAGCAGATGACGGACGCCTACAACGGCCAGGGTTTGTATTGGAACTACTTCTTGCACGCATGGAAAACTTTCAGTACTTCCCCGTTTGCCAACGCACTTCTGTTCAGCACTGAAACACCTGCCGTTTCTGCTGTTGCCGTCACTCCCGATACTGCAACGGCTTCCCCCGGTGCTTTGCTGTATTTCAACGCCAAGGTAACTAATGCGGGGTTTGCACCTGCCGGTGTGAAATGGACTATTTCCGGTAATTCTTCCACCAATACAACCATTGATGCGCAGGGCCGTTTAAAGCTTGCGGCGGATGAAGCCGGGCCTACTATTACCGTTACTGCTACCAGTGTATACACTGCAACCGCTAAAGATACCGCGACCGTGACTGTTTCCGCATAAAAGGAGGGCTAGGGTGTGGCCTATGAAGATGTTTTCTTAACGCCTAATCCGCCCTACGTGCCTAAAAACGAGATACGCATATGTAAGGGCGTTTGTTTCGAACCGAATTATAGTGATACTATTCTTTGGGCAGATTCAAACGCCCAAATGCGTTATATTGTCAGCTGTACCAAGCAGAGGTTTGAGAACATTACACCCTTTCGAGTTATGGAGGGTACTGTACTTGTTCCGGGTCCGGCTGATGATTACCTAGAATGCAACTATGTTGCATTTACTAACACGGATTTTGGCACAGGCAAATGGTGGTTTGGCTTTATAACACAAGTTGATTTTATAGACATGTACACAAGCCGAATTCATTATGATATCGATGTTATTCAAACGTTTATGTTTGATATTGATTTAGGATACGGGACTTTTGCCGAGCGTTACCACGCTGTTAACGATGCAATAGGAAATAATCTGATACCAGAAAATCTTGAACTCGGAGATTATATTATTAACGATGCAAAACGCACAGAAAAATTTGATAGTTATAAAATAATCGTTGCGGCAACCGTAGATAAATACGGAAGTAGTGTATCGGGTGGTTATTATAACGGTATTTACAGCGGTTTGAATTACCTTGAATTTGACACAGCAGAAGAAGTAAATGATTTCATAGATTTAATGACAGAGAATAATAAAGCAAATAGCATTGTTGCGATTTGGATGATGCCAAAAACATTCGTGGCGGCGAAAGGAACAAACAGTGCTTTAACATTAACTTTTAATTATCAAGGTGCATATAGAGAAACGCTTGACGGATACAGCCCTAAAAACAAGAAGCTTTTAACGTATCCTTATAAAATGCTGTTAGTTTCTAATATGGCGGGACAAAGTGCGGAATATCACTACGAATATTTTGCAGATGACCCAGGGCAAAACGCCTACCATTTTCTTATGGTGGGGGATTATTCGCCAACACCAACGATTAAGCTTGTACCCCAGAGTTACAACGGTATGCCGCCGTTTGGGTTAGATGAATATGGAAACGCTTTTGATTATGGACTAACTATATCTGGATTTCCACAATGTGCATGGATAACCGATGCTTACCAGGCCTATCTTGCACAAATGGGAAGCGTGTCCGCGCTGGGTATGACTTTCACAGGGCAGGATTTACAGTTGGGAGCACAAGTAGCTAGCGGAATCGGAAATCTGTTAAGCGCAAATATTGGTGGAACTGTATCAAGTATTTTCGGGATTGCACAAACACTGGCTAAACAAAACGCCACAAGAAGCTTACCACCCCAGGCGAGCGGGCAGACGGCTAACGGTGCGCTTGTCGCCATGAAAGCAAAAGATTTCCTATTTACTGATTTAAGCATTAGACAAGACTATGCAACAAGACTAGATAAATTTTTTACCATGTTTGGATATCAACAGAATGATGTCATTACAATAGGTAAAATCACGAAAAGCATTTATTTAAATAGTAGAAAGAATTTTAACTATATCAAAACTCAAAACGCTCTTTTACAGGGAGATGGAGAAATCCCGCCAGCTTATGCAGAAACAATTCAGAATTGCTTTAATAATGGTATTAGATTTTGGCATAATAAAGATGAATACGGAAATTTCTTTGCAGATAATTCTATTGTATAAGGAGGGTAGTCATGGGCAAATCAAGACGACTAAAGAGATGGGCGAGCGCCGAACTGAACAACGCGACATATATTGATTACTTTGATAGGCTTTCGGCTATTGCCATGAATCGCTTTGAGTGGGAGGGCGTACCGGATACTATTGATGTGCGTTTTATGGAGCGTTCGCTTTTTGAACGTGGCTATTGTGTATTCTTCAAAGACCCTGTTATTGGGTATCTGTGCCTTAACGCTAACCTTGGAGGGGCTTTTGATGTATACGATATTCCCCAGGTGCGTCATGTTTACGCCAGTAATGGACAGTATAATAATACTGTGACAAAGGCGGATAGTGTTATTATATGGAACAACTACTTGCACAAAAGTGATTTCATGACAACACAGTTAGCGGCTTTACGTTTAGCAGACATTCAAAGAACTATTGACGTGAATGTAAAAGGACAGAAAACCCCTAAAGTTATCCTTTGCAGTGAAGAACAGAGATTGACCATGAAAAATCTGTTTATGCAATGGGATGGAAATGAACCGTTTATTTTCGGCGATAAGAGCCTTGCACGAGAACAAAATGTAGATGTGTTGGATACTACGGCACCCTACGTAACAGATAAGTTAGAGGTACAGAAACATCAACTTATCAACGAGTATTTAACGTATTTAGGCATTGAAAATAATAACCAGGACAAGAAAGAACGACTGATTGCCGATGAAGTAGCAGGTAGTTATGGCTTTACAGAAATGGCTAGAAATGTAGCTTTGCAAAGCAGACAACAGGCTTGCGAAGAAATTAACCGCATGTTTGGCATTAACATTTCAGTAAAATTTAAATCTGAAATGAAAACAGTTGTAAACAGTGAAAAACCTAAGAAGGATAAGGGAGGGGAAAAAGATGGCTAAATACACAACAGAGGTATTAAGCATCGTGTATGCTAACAGCAACGAAAAAAGCCCCCTTTTAACTAGAATCGATGAAGCGAATAGAAACTACATTTTCAATTTTGATTATCCGATATGGGAAGAAGGACACAGGATAGAGCTTGAAAGAAAAATAACTTTGCATTATTTAAGGCGTGAAATAGGTCTGGAAACCGTTGAAATGTGGCGCACATACCTTATAATGAAGATGAATGAGATAATGCCTTATTATGTAGAGTTATATAAAACGATAGTGAAAAATTATAATATCACATATGACGTAGATATCACAGAAACCTTAAAAAGAACCCTTGATAGTAAAGCGAATGAAACAGGAAAAGCAACTGCTACCACCAATCAAGACGGCACTACAAATAGCAACACATTGATTAGAGATTACCCGCAGGCACAAGTTAACCCTGACCGTAATAGCTTATATGCTTCCGGTGCTCAGCAAAATGAAGGTAATACAAATTTAAGTGGCAAGGATATAACAGACAGTGAAAGAACTAGAACAGGTAACGATACAGAAGAAACCACAAAAACGAGAAAAGGCCTATCGGGTAACCGTTCTCTTGCGCAAATGATTAAAGATTATCGCGCTATGATACTTAATATTGACATGCAGATTATCAACGACCTTTCTTCCCTATTTATGGGTGTTTATTAAAAGGAGGTGCTTTCAATGGCTTCTAACAATTTTAAATTCTACTGTCAAAAGGTTTTGCCTTTGGTGTATGACGAAAGTTTGAGCTACTATGAGGTGCTTTGCAAACTTACGGATTACATGAATACCATGTTTGAAAATCAAGAAAATTTTGAAGCCGCTCTAGCTCAGCTTAATTTGCAACAGCAAAACCTTGCGAACCAGTTTATTGAATTGCGGCAAAGTGTTTCGGCTGACCTTGCCGAGATGAACGAAACACTAGAGAAAATCAAGAACGGTGATTATATAGATTTATACCTTGACCCCATTAAAGAGTATATTGATGAAAATGTGCAAAAGCTTGTTGCGCGGATTGTGTCTTACGTTTCCTTTGGGCTTACGGCAGATGGTTATTTCAGTGCTTACATACCCGATTCATGGGATTTTCTGGGCTTTGATACTATCCCCTATGGTGACCCGCTCGAATGCCATTTGGTGCTGAATTGGTAAGGGGTGATACTATGCCTGAAAAATTTAATGAGCTTTTATTAAAGCCGGATATTATAGAGCTTTATAATAGCGGTATCACTCCTGACTATGGATATCTGATGAACGGACGCTTTGAAAAGGATATGATAAAAACGTTGTACCCCTTAAAGACTTTAAGCGGGAATCCTATAACCTGGGAAGCAAGCGACATGGAATATCTTTTTCCGGTTGTAAGTTTAGCACCCAAGCAAGCGGGCAGTGGTGACCCCAGCCCCGAGAATGTAAGGCCGATTTCTGGGTGGGATGAAGTGGCTGTTACGCGAACCGGGCAGAATCTTTTAAAATTCCCCTATTATTCTCCCGGTGGGCCGGCAGAATCTTATAACGGTATCGATGCCCAAATCCATGAAAATGGAAGGATATCTATACACGGTACTACCGCAAAGACTGGCTACAATTTTTTCTTTCAATTTGAAAAGAATTTCTCGATTCCGCCAGGAAAATATTATATCGATGCGTTTGGAGCAGAACTTCCGGAAGGAGCTTCCGTTTTAGTTCATAGTAGTGCATTAGGGGTACTTGCAAATATCGCTGCAAATCAAAAATCTTTTACGCTTAATGAACGAATTGGAGTGAATATATATGTAAATAGCGGAATAAGCGGTGTGCAATTTAATATTGACGCTTTGGGTGTGATGCTATGTGTACAATCTGCGCCAACTGCATTTATTCCATACACCGGCACCACGGCCACCATTACCCTTCCCGAACCCATCTACGGCGGCACGGTGGATGCGGTAACGGGGGTGGGGAGTAAGACTTGGGGATTTATTGCCAGCTATAACGGGGAATCACTGCCGGGAGAATGGATTAGTGACCGGGATGTGTATTCCGCTGGGGCAACCCCCACCACCGGGGCACAGGTTGCTTACATACTTGCCACTCCCGAACCTTTCCAAGCCACCGGCAACCAGCGGTTGACAAGTCTTGTGGGTTATAATACAATATACACAAACGGGGATTCTATAACACTAAACAGAAAAGCAAGGAGGTTAGAGGTATAATGGCTAATAGATATATTGGTATGCGCTACGTCCCTAAGTTTTATGGGGAATGGGATGCAGAAAGCGAGTATGAACCCCTATCTGTTGTAGTATACACTGACGGAAACGGTTATACTTCAAAGAAAGATGTGCCCAAAGGCGTAGCGCCTAATGAAGATAATGGCGAATACTGGGCTTATACTTACCGTGCCGGTGGTTCGGTAACTTCCGTGCCGTGGGATGCTATTACCGGAGTACCCGCCACGTTCCCCACAACGTGGGAATCTATCACGGGCAAGCCGGAAAGTTACCCCGTTAAATGGGCAGATATTTCAGATAAACCCACCCAGTTTACACCTTCTGCCCACAAACATGGTACTTCTGATATACAGGGTCTTGATACAACTCTATCAACTTTGCAAACTGGTTTAAGCAAGACGGCTAACAAGACGCTTGACAATGTGGCAAATTCTGACTTTTTGACAAAGGCAAAGGCCGCCGGGGTTATACCGGAAGAAGGAGCCGTGACATGGGATGCAATTGAAGGAAAGCCAACTACATTCCCCACAAGTTGGAACGATATCAGCGGCAAACCAACCACGTTTCCCCCGGCTACGCACAGCCACGCACAAGGTGATATTACGGGCCTTACTGATGCAATCGGTGGGTTGCAACAGAGCATCTCGGCTTTTCCCCAGAATTACGCCAATATTACATTAAGCAACGTGGACAATGAAACCTTTAAGCAGAAAGCAGAAGCCGCCGGGGTTGGCGGCGGAGGTGGAAGCTCTGGAAGTGTGACATGGGATAATATCCAAAATAAACCTTCTACCTTTACACCGTCTTCCCACACGCACCCAACAAGCGAGATTACGGACTTTAGCACGTCTGTAGAATCTGCTATTAAATCGTCAAGTGTAAATACGAATTTAACTGCATTGCAACAGCAGGTAACTTCCATGCAGGCGGGCATTGAAACGGCAATTTCCGATGCTGGTAAAGCCTTAAACAAAGCAGAAGATGCACAATCTGACGCAAGTAGTGCTCTAAGCATTGCCCAGAGAGTGGACTACAATTACATTACTAGCGAAACCAATGGCACTATTACAAGCGGTGTAACGTACAGGGGCAGAAAATGGAGCAACGGCTATAAAGAACTGTGGATTAAGTGCAATGTTAATAATTTATCGTGTACAACGGCCCTTGGAAATTGGTTCCGCAGTAATTCAGCGTACTTCACCCTTAACTTGCCTAGCGGCTATACCTTTACTAACGAGCCTTACATAAATATGACTTTTACAACAACCGCAAACCTGGGCGGTATAGTGTGGCCTAACATGGATACAAGCCAGAACATTCGGCAACGTGTTTGCCCGTTCTATATTATCCGCCCAACAAGTGGGAATGCAACCGGATATGTGACCATTTACATGTATGGCAACTAAGGAGGGAGATAAATGAAACCACAAAACATTTATGTTGGTGCAAGATATGTGCCCCGCCTTATGGGCGAATGGAACAATGAAACAGCATACGAAGCCATTGACCTTGTGACGAGTAACGGTGTTGGATATGTATCAAGAAAGCCTGTCCCTGCTGGAACTCCCGTCACCAACAAAGAGTATTGGGCTTATTGGTCGAGCGGTGATGTTGCTGTGGATGAACTGACTAACAGGGTTAGCAGTTTGGAAACGGTAAGCCAACAGCACGAAACAGCGATTGAAACATTAAATAATAATATCTCTTGGATTGTTCCCAGCACTATTCATGGTGACGGTATCACAGATAATGCAATGCTTTTCAACGCCCTTGACGCTGAAACGCCAATCGTTCTTCTGCCGGGCACTTATAACATCAGCACAGATACTACCATCCCATGCTATGTGCAATTTATGCCCGGTGCTTATCTACATTATACCGGTGACGATAAGTGTACTGTAACATTCTTGAAATCGTTTATTGCCGAACAAAATGCACAGGTCTTTGACGGCAAAATCATTGTACGAGATAGCTTTTCTAATAATGTAAAAGCGCCGTATTTTAAATGGTTTGGCGGTGACGAAAACAAGAGCACCAGCGAAAACACCCCTATTTTGCTTTGGCTCTTAAGTGCTGAGTTTGGAGCGACTGAAATTAAATTTAGCCCTGGCTCTTATCAGTTTGGTGATTTAAGCACAGCTTTTCAAGCTTTTAAGCCGGTGGGCGAAGAAGTTACCATTTCAGCCGTAAAAATGCCGAAAGGCACATACAACGGCATTACGTTCACAGGTATCGAGGGAACAGATGGAAGCGATTATCACGATTGCATTTTTAAGGTAAGTGCGCCTGTAAATGTGGGCAATAATTGCACGCTTGAGCACTGTAACTTTGTTTTGAGCGGAACAGCCAGCGGTGATGCACTCATTTTAGGAAGTGGGAATACTTATAATGGATGCAATATCACGGGCACCGTTGGTGGGACTACTTCCGCAATTTTCCAAGGGAACACAAAGGTTGACACGCTCAATATCACTGCCCTTAACACTGTTACCGGACAGCTTGCCACAGGTGAAGTAAAAGCGAAAAATGTTAGCTTCGGAGCAAGTGCAAAAGTCAATTGCACCGGGTTGGAAACTTATCAAAACTGCGTATTTCAAAATGTTACAATCAACACCAGTTATAGCGCTGGCACAATCACCTTTGTGGGGTGCCAGTTTGAAGGAATCAATTTTGAGGGCACGGGAAACACCCCTGTAAAATTCATAGGGTGTAAATTTTCCGGGTCTACTATCACGATTCCTACCAACGCCACAATGGAAGGGTGCAACCTGAATGGCGTAAATGTGACAAACAACGGCACGCTTGTGGGTTGTATCGCCGGTTCAGTCACCGGGAACGGTGCTAAAGTAGGGTGCACAGTAGGCGGCAGATATGACCCCGGAACTGCCGACAATGAGCTTAAAAATACGGTGTCTGACCTGACAAATGACGTAGAAAGCCTTACCTCTAAGGTAAATTCACATGATTTGACACTCCAAGACATGCAAGCGTACAAGCATGTGAAAAGCATTACCACAAGTGGTGTGTTTACAACCATTAAGTTCACAACGGGATGGCAGATTGTAAGCGCGAGCGTACCCATCAACGCCAGTCTGACACAGCAAGTAGGGTCGATGTACCAAACAAACAAAAGTCCCATTTCCCACGAAAGTTACCCCTACCCTTCCCCATTTACTGCCGCGCCCAGCTTTATTGGTGCGGACTTTAGGAGCACCAACTATCAAGGGGCGCTGGTTGTTCTGGATATTGACAGCCGGGACGACAACTTGAGGAAATACTTGCCGGAGATTCAGCTGATGAACGGGAACAGCCGGACTTGCCAAGGCAACGTGCATTTCCTGATTATCGGACAGAGTACAACTTAACTACCCTATAGGCGTTGCGCCGGGAAGTGCGGTGGAAAAAATTTCAACCCTTTCCACCGCATTTTCCACTTGACAGAGTAACACTAAAAGTGTATAATAAAAGCATAGCAAAATGAAAGGAGCTAGAATGATGAACAAAAAAGAAATTGAAATTGCTGAAAAGTCTTTCGAGATAATCGAAAAATGCAAAGATGATTTGCTTGAATTATGTGATGGACAATCTATATCCATGACTTTATCGGTTCTAATTGCAAGTGCAGACAGCTTGCTAGAAACGGCTAAAGAAATCAGGGAGCGAGCCAGCGAAAGAAAGGATGTTTGGGATTTAATTAGGGATGTTTTAGAGGAAACCTTAAAATAAAAGGGGGTATTTTATTTCAATTTTCAGATTGCACGATGGTAAAAATGCTTTTTGAGAAAAAGCAATTTCAAAATAAAAATTCACAGGGGCGCACGCCCGGAAAGGAACTATAATGATTACGATTGAATATAGTATAAAAATAAACGAAAATGAGGAACAGGAATTTTTAACAAATGTTGAACAAACGCTTTTTGAACAGACGCTTTTTGTTCTTTTAAGATGTGGTTACAACATCAACTGTATCACTGTCATGAAACAATGAAAACGGCTATAATACATGGGAGAAAAGTTTACCTATTCCCGGATGAATGCGGTACATATAAAGTAATACAGGACGTAGAAGGGAAAATACCGTATAATAAATGTTTCAACGTTTATTATAATGCAAGCGGGTATTTCACGGTTGAATACATACGCAAGCGAGAAAGACTAGGAAAAATCGAGTGGAGATAAAACGGGGGCCGGTGATCTGCCGGCCCTTAAAATTTTGATTGAAAAAGTGTTGACAAACGAAATGGCTTGTGCTACAATAGTAGCAACGAAAGACGAAAGGGGCAAAAGAAAATGAAAAAGTATTACAACGTTGAATTAAGTGGACTGGATGCGGAAAGACTTTCGTATTACCTAACCAAAAACAATTTTGAGTTTGAAATAAGCGGAGCTTATAACCTTACACATTTTAAAATACTGGCAACGCCGAAACAGGCCGATGCAATCAATGTTTGGATGGATGAACAACTGTAAGGAGGTAAATAAAATGGCTGAACTCATTATATTAACATCAACATTTTTCATCCTAGCGGCTTTTGGTGGATGGATAAATAGACATAGCAGAGCGGCAAACAGGCTATGTTGCATGTTCGAGAGATTCATAGCAAGGGCCACGGAAAGCATCGCCTGGGCGATTATAGGAGGGAAATAAAATGGGTGTGATTATTTATGAAATAAAAGTCAACGAAGCTGAATTTAATCAGCTGGAACAAGCTTTGCGGGGTTATATAGCAGGACTTGAAAAAGAGCGAAATAAAGCAAACAATAAAGTTGAACTGGAATTCATACAATATAAAATCGAAAGCTCTATGAGGGCCTTAAAGGCATTAAGAAGGGCATGGATAGATAACTTGTATGAGAGTTGATAGGAGGAAAATAAAATGGCTAGATTTGATGATGGAATACACTGTATATTGGGCCGGAAAGCAATAATTAAAGATAATAAGGTTGAATACTTCCTAATAGATGGCATTAAAGTAGTGCCTGAAATAAAAGTGTATTCAACAAACGGGAATGAATATTGGATGCCACAAAATAATGTGCATGTAAACAGCTTATACAGGTACAACCAATATGATAGGGTGTTGATACACATAGATGAATATAATAGATATATGGGGGCTGATTAAGCCCCCTATTTATTGTTCATATAATGATATTAAATATTACTGTAAAAAGGTGTTGACATATTGACAGGAGTGTGCTATAATGATATCGTGGGAGAAGAGACTTTTCTTCTCCCATTCGGCTTGGGGAAAAATGAGAATCATTCGCACTAAGGGCTGTCTCTTATACACATCT
>OJRU01000022.1_pt1 | contig 17650 bp, 14 predicted proteins | sample 1599321 | NCBI WGS metagenome assembly OJRU01 (sample SAMN03922539, study PRJEB24848) | human gut metagenome | isolation source: stool sample | host: Homo sapiens | place: Germany | collected 2010-05 | reverse complement strand
GATTGCCTCTTGTCTCGTGGGCTCGGAGATGTGTATAAGAGACAGGAATAGGAGTCATCCACGCCTTTGTATTTTATGGTCAGCGACTGGAGCTGCGCTGCCTGCTGAATTGCAGCGAGCATGTAGGGAGGACGGGTCTCCATGCCGTAGTGATACTGAATAAAGCTGCCGACATCAAACATGGAGGCATCGGTCCAATTTCCGTAGTAGCCCAGCACCGGGATAGAATGGCTGGTCCCTTCGACACCCTCTTTACTGCTTACCTCGTTGGCAAATACATAACCCTCGACATAAGCGCCTGCACCGCCGTTCTTTTCGTCGTAGCTGTCCAGACCAAGAACCTTTGCATGAATCGTGACGTGAATCTTTCCGTTTGCAGGCACCGTCACGGCAGCGCTGCTCAAGCGGGAGAAGAACAGGTAAGCATCATAGGTATCGATGTCTCCGTCCTTATCCAGATCCGCACAGCTCTTGCTGCTGATCTCAGTCCGCACGCCGGTCACATAGTCCAGCAGCGCCTGACCGTCATCCGCGGTTACCTTGCCGCTTCCGTCAAAATCGCAGCCGTCCAGCTCCGCAGGCATTTCCGGCTTCAGCGTTTTCCCATCCACGTCCCAGACAACGTCCGCGGCTAATGCGGCAGTCTTTTTGTCCGAGAAATTCATGACTTGCCCGTTCCCGTTATTGAGCTCGCCCTGAAGTGCCGCCTGCGTAAAGAAATCAGCGCTTAAGGTAAACGTGCTGTCCGTATTCTCCAGATTGTACAGCGTAAAGCCAAAGGAATACTCACCGGTGCGCTGGGGATCGTCTCCCAGCTCGGCTTTGATCTTTCCGTCTGCATACGAATCTGTTGCATCCTGATCCATCATCAAATAGCTTCCGCTATTTACAGCCGCGCCGATATTTGCAAGGCCTGCACCCTGCTGCAGAACAGAGTAGTAACCCTCCAGTGTCTTCCCCTGCTCATCAACACCCTGCTTCTCAACGATCGGCTGAGCAGTTGACATCAGCAGGCTTTGGGCCAGCGTACGCACAGCCAGTCCCGTCTTTTCGGCCAGATCATTCTGCTTAATGTACTCAGCGACCAGCGCCGCCATTCCGGCTACCTGCGGAGAAGCCATAGAGGTACCGGACATATTCTGATACTCTCCGCCGTCCTTCAGGGAGTAGATCCGGCCGCCGGGCGCCGTGATCTCCGGCTTCATCGTCAGGGCGCCGGGAATGCCCCAGCTGGAGAAGCTGCTCATCGTATAGTAGTCTTCTCCCAGATCCCAGGACTCCCGCTCGGAGCTCACAAACATCTCACCGCTATAATACAGAACACTGCCATCCTCGCTCGTCACCGGCGTGGAGTTTTTACGCAGGAACGCGCCATCCGTCTGAGAAATAGAGACGCAGGGCTCCGTTTTTTTATAATCGGTCAGATCCATATAATTGGAGCCCGGCTGATTATTGACGATAATGGTCGCAATTGCGCCATTGGCAACCGCGGCTTCTGCCTTCTCGTAAAATGAGGTATCGCCTCGATTGCAAATTGCAATTTTTCCTGCCAGGACATCCTTGACTGCTGCAAACTCTTCCGCGGTACCGATCTTGTCCAGATAAATATACTCATGGCTTCCGCCGATGGTATAGATCGGTTTGTTCTGATAGCTTTTTTCCGTGTAGGTCATGTTATGACCTTTCACCTTCAGATAATTGTCTGTAACGCCCGCGTTATCGACGGAGGCTACACACAGCGAGTTAACATAGGAGCCGGGGCTGCCGTTTGTAGCCCAGTTCACGCTGCCCGCATAGGGAAGGCCAAACGCAGTTTGGTCAAACCAGCTGCCGGAATTACCTGCAGAAATTGTGACAACCATGCCGCTGCCAACGATTTCATCAAGAATATGACGGTATTTCTCTTCCGTATACTCGGAGTAGCCCGGGAAGCTTCCGCCCAGAGAGAGGTTCGCTGCGTCCGCGCCCAGCACCATGGCGTCTTCAATCGCGACCATGTAGTCTGAATCATAGGCGCCGCCGCGCTTGCCGAAGACCTTCATCGTCAGGATCTGCGCATCGGGCGCCACGCCCTGCGTCATGACAGAGTCCAACGCTGCGACATAGTTTCCGGCTTCGTCCTTAACAAAACGGTTTCCCGCCGCGATGCCGGTCACGTGCGAGCCATGATCGCCCTGCGTATCATTATCATGCGTGATATCCGTGTCCGCATCCACATAGTTAAAGCCAAACGGGATCTTCTCGTTGACATAAAAATCTGCTGCGGTCAGTCCGGCCTTGCGAGTATATGCATTTAGCTGATTCAGCACCTCATCGGTCAAGTCAGCCTCCGTCATGATCGTCGCATTACTCCCCTGCAGGGCATATTTCAGCGCATCCGGATCCAGAGAGGGATGATCCACATCGGCGCCGGTGTCGATAATTGCGATCCGGCTTCCTGCGCCGGTATAGCCTGCAGCCCACGCAGCGCTGGAGCCGATCATCTTATCGGAGGTAGCCATATTGGGATCCGCCGTCTCCTCCTGCTTCACCACGCAGGGCTCATACCGGTTCTCAAGAATGACCTCCTGCACACCGGCAACTTCCTTGATTTTCTCGATCTGCCCATATTGGACATTTGCAGAAATCATATTGGCTGCCAATGTCAAATTCCAAACAACATCCAGCGTTGCACCATTCAGTGCCTGCTTGGAGATGGCGGCAGCCATGCTGTCCTGCTGCTTCTCCAGCTTCCGCCGATATTGCATGGCGCTGCGATCAGCAGCTGCGATCTCATCAGAGGTAAAGCCCTTTTCCAGGGTAGAGGCGTCCTTTAGAATAATGGAGACACGAACCATATCGGTGTCTTCGTGTTCTACCGTCTTTTCCACTACGCCGGTATTCGCCTGAATGGGGGACTCTACCTGAACAGAGCTGCTGTCTATTTCCTCCCAAGTCAGCCCATTGCTGCCTGATTTCGAGACGCCTGTTTCCTCAATTGCCAGAGATGGCGCAGCCAAACTAACAGCTAACACCACGGCCAGCAATGCAGCCACAATGCGTTTTCTTAAGTGTGTGCTTTTCATAAACCTGCCTTCTTTCTTTATTTTGGTATGTCCACAAGCCGGGCATGCGGCCGCTTCTACACCAATGGTGTTCTATATATATTATCACAAACATCCGGTATATGCAATTAAAAATACACATACAGAGATGCCGTGCAGTTCTAAATATCGGCCGGAAACATGTCTGATTCTTTCCATTATTTACAAATTCTGGAAATATTCAATCGTTACTGCAGAAACGCCGGCATCGGCCGGCAAAGGCTTGCCGTCATGATAAAAATCCGAAAAGCTGCCGTTCCAGCGCCTCATATCATAAGAGCTTTTTGCTTCTCCCGGTGACGTTATTTGCCCTTGCCACGCCGGACAGACTGTTTTGTTCCATGCTTCGTGATCAGTCCGCGGCATTCGATGCGCCTTTTTTATCCGATTTTGTTTGTTCCGACAAGAGAATACGGTCATTGTCCAGGGCCTTGCCAGCACCGCTTTTGAACTTAGCCAGCAGGTCCTCCACGGTCATGCCCGCCCGTTCCGCTCCGGCAACATCCAGAATGATATGGCCTCTGTCCATCATCAATGTGCGGTTGCCAAGCTCCAGGGCTTGGTGCATATTGTGGGTGACCATGAGGGTGGTGATACGGTTCTCCGAGACGGTCTGACGGGTGATTTCCAGCACTTTTTCTGCCGTGGCGGGGTCCAGAGCAGCGGTATGCTCATCCAGCAGCAGAAGCTTCGGCGGCTTGAAGGTCGCCATCATCAGCGTCAGCGCCTGGCGCTGGCCGCCGGAAAGCAGACCCACGGGCTGCTTCATCCGGTCCTCCAGGCCCATGTCCAGCTGAGCCAGCTTTTCCCGGAAGGCGGCTTTTTCCGCCCGGGTCACATGGCTGAGCCAGCCGCCGGAGGCCGCCGCCAGAGAGAGGTTTTCCTCAATGGTCATGTGGGGGGCGCTGCCGCGCATAGGATCCTGGAACAGACGGCCGATTTGGCGGGAGCGCTGATATTCCGGCAGGAAGGTGATATTTCTTCCGTCCAGATAAATGCTGCCGCTGTCGGGGAAAAAGCTGCCGCTGATGGCGTTAAGGAGGGTGGATTTGCCTGCGCCGTTGGAGCCGATGACGGTGACGAAATCCCCGGGGAGCAGGTGCAGGCTCAGGCCCTGCAGGGCGGCCTTTTCATGGATGGTGCCGGGGTTGAAGGTCTTGGATATTTTTTCAATCTTCAGCATGAAGGCGGGCCTCCTTTCGCGCAGCCATGCGGCGGCGCAGCATGGGCAGCTGCTTTTTGAAATAGGGGGTGGCGATGGCCAGCACCACGATCACCGAGGACACCAGCTTCAGCATGAAGGCGGGCATATCCAGCCGCAGGGCGATGGTATACACCAGACGGAAGGCAAAGGCGCCCACCACCATGCCGACGGCCCGCTTGAGAATGCTGCCCTTGCCCAGCAGCACCTGACCCATGAGCAGGGAGGCCAGGGCGATGGTCACCATGCCGGTACCGATGTCGATGCTGACGGATTTTTGACTTTGGGCCAGCAGGCAGCCGGACAGACCCGTGAAGGCATTGGCCACGCACAGGCCTACGATGGTGGTAAAGGTGGGATTGATAGAGGAGGAGCGGACCATGTCAGGATTGTCGCCGGTGGCGCGGATGGCCAGACCCAAGCGGGTGCGCAGAAACAGGGCAAAAAAAACGATCACGGCAATCACGGCGATGGCCGCCACAAGCAGCTTATACTGCTCAGCCAGGAAGGTGCCCTGCAGCAGAGCCCGGGCCTTGGTGAATACGGTCTCGGTTTTGTTCATATTCAGCAGGGAGGAGCCGCCCATGACGGCGATATTGATGGAGTAGAGTCCGGTGTTGACGATGATGCCCGCCAGGAGGCTGTCAATGCCCATTTTTGTTTGCAGCAGGGCGGTGATGAAGCCGGAGAGGACTCCGGCGCCCATGGCGGCCAGAATGGCCAGGTAGGGATGTCCGGCAATGGCTACCATAGCACCCACAGCGGCACCCAGAGTGAAGCAGCCGTCGGCGGAAAGGTCGCATACATTGAGCATGGAGTAGCTCAAAAACAGTGCCAGCACGGTCAGCGAGCAGATGAGGCCCAGCTCCAGGGCGGTTTGGACCAGAGATAAAATGTTCATGAGAGGCTTCTCCTTTCCTATGCAATGGGTTTGTTTACGCAGTGGGCGGTGCGAGGGTCATCAGCGGGGGCCCGCTGATGGATGCTTGATTTCTTATTGATTCAAATCGTCGAAGCTCTCGGCGGTGACGATGGACTGGACCCTGGTGCACAGAGGGGCGAAGGTCTTGGCCAGCTCGTCATAGTTCAGGCCCAGCTCCTTGCAGATGTCGGTGTTGATGGTGGCGGTGCCATTGTCGAAGGTCAGCACGGGGGTGGCGGAGGGCTTGCTGCCGTCCAGAAGAATGCCGGAGACCATGTTGGCGGTTTCCACGCCCAGGTTGGCATAGTCTACGCCGTAGCCCAGGAACGCACCGTTCAGGGCGAAGGAGTCAGCGCCGGTGTAGTGGGGGATGCCGGCCTTGGCCAGAGCCTCGTAAATGGCCAGCTCTGCGGTCATCACGGTGTTGTCGGTGGGGGTGAACACGGCGTCGGCCTTGTCGGCCACGATGCTGCTGACGGCCAGGCTGATCTCGTCGGTGGTGGTGCCGTTATACTCCTTGTAGGACACGCCCCTCTTGTCCAGGTACGCCTTGGCATTCTTGATGGGAGCGGCAGAGGAGTCCTGCCCCAGGTCATACAGCAGGGCGATGCTCTTGGCGTCAGGATCGGCGGCGAAAATCAGGTCCAGGATGGCATCGGTGTCCAGATAGTCGGAGGTGCCGGTGATGTTGGCGCCGGGGGCCTCCAGGCTCTCCACCAGACCCGCACCCACAGGGTCGGACACGGCGGCAAAGACCACGGGAATGTCAGTGCCCTCGGTGGCGGCCTGCATGGCCACGGCCACGGGAGTGGCTACGCCGATCATCAGGTCCACCTTGTCGGCCATGAAGTTGGCGATGATCTGATTCAGCACGGCGGAATCGGTGTTGCAGTTATCATAGCTGATCTCGAAGGTGACGCCCTTCTCCTGGCCGATGGCCTTGAGCCGGGACTCGATGTTGTCCACGATCTGGTTCAGGGATGCATCGTCCGCATAGCTGCAGATGCCGACCTGATAGGATGCGGCACCGGAGGAGCCGGTGGAATTGTCATCGCTTTTTTTGCCGCAGGCGAAGAGAGACAGGGCCAGCAGGGCGGCCAGGGCCAGAGTCAGCACACGGCTCAGCATGTTCTTTTTCATTTTTGTTTTCCTCCAAAATTTGATATGGGTATTTTGGGCGGCGGATGGAGGGACCGGTGCCGGCGGCCTGGATTTTAAAAACAAAAAAGGCTTCTGCCCCACATGGGACAAAAGCCTTTGCTTCTGCGATACCACCCAAATTGACATCTTGCGATGTCCACTCGCTTTTACGCACCATCATGCGTACCCCACGGATAACGGGAGGGTTCCCGTCGGACCCTACTTGGGAAAACTTCCCGTTCAAGCCGCCCTCGGAAGGCCATTCACACCGCTGCGCACCGCTCCGATCTCACCACCCGAAGCTCTCTTGGGATGCCCTGTGCTGTGCTACTCTTCTTCCTCACAGGTTTGTCGTTTGAAATTAGGTGCATTCAGACTGTCAAAAAAACTGCCAAGCCAAAAGTTTCGGAGGGAAGGATAGTGTGAAAGGAAACCGTCAGGGTGTCCTTTCGCGTTCAATGACCCGCCGCAGCGACAGAATTGCAAAATCATGATACAAAAATTGATTTTGCAATTCTGGAAGCAGCTTGGCGAAAAAGCCACGGAGGGACTTTTTTGACAAGCTGAAAGGGCCGCTGCGTCGCAGCGGCCCTATTTCGCCTATTCGCGATAGCCCTTCATCATTTCCTGAAACAGCTCATACGTCGATGGCGGCGTATAGGTGATGGCGTTTGCACCTGCCTCGATGGTGCGCAGGATACTCTCGCCGGTCTTGCCGCCCGTTGCGATGATGGGCACGTCCGGCAGGGCCTTGCGGGCCTCCCGCACCAGCTCCGGTGTCTGCGCGGCGGCCGCAATGTTCAAAATGGAGGCTCCGGCCTCGATGCGCGCCTCGAGGTCCGTGTCGAATTTTGTCACGGTGATGACGGTCGGGATATCGATCACGCCGGAGACCGCACGGAGATTCAGATTGTTGATCGGCGCATTGAGCACAACGCCCATCGCGCCCTGCGATTCGACGTCGCGCGCAAGCTGCACCGTGCGCAGGCCGCGCGTCGTGCCGCCGCCGACGCCGCAGAATACGGGGACATAGGAATATTTGATGATCGCGTCGCTGATGGCCTGCTGCGGTGTGAACGGATAGACGGCAAATACGGCGTCCGCGTCGCAGTTCCGGATAATGGCCAGATCGGTCGTGAATACGAAGCTCTTCAGCCTGCGGCCGTTGACGATGATGCCGCTTGCTTGATAGATCTCCTGCGGCATACGCAGAATGTGGCGCAGGCGGCTGTCGATGTTGGGGGGCTGCTTTTCCATACAAGAGTCCTCCTGTCTCTTTTTTGCCAGTATACCACGAAATTATGAATACTTTGAGAACAAATCATTTCCGTTCTGTCTTACTCTGCTGCGGAAAGCGCACGGCGCAGAAAATCGCGGTAGGCTTCCGCCGCCGACGCCGGGAACACGATCTCCGCCCGGCCGCCGAAGCCTGCGAGCCAGCCGAGGAACGTCGGTGAAACGGAGATATCCGCCTGAAAGACAAAATGGTCCGGCCCGTCCGGCACGAGCAGGCGGTCACGGCCGAAGCGGTCGAGCACAACGCCTGCCAGCGAGTTTTCAAACCGCAGCTTCATGCGGCACTGCTCCCCGCGGAACATGCCGAACACCTGCTGGGAATAGACGGCCGGGTCAAAGGAGCGCATCTCGTCGTTGCTCTCGCGCGGGACGCCCGTCGCCGTGATCTCCGTCATCTTGTCCACGCGGTAGTGCGTCAGGCCGTGCGGTGCGCCGTAGGCCACGAGATAATAGTTCTCGTCCTCCCAGCACAGCGCGATGGGGCTTGCCTCATAGGTCTTCGGCCGGAAGCGGCGCCGGCCCTGCAGATCCCAGTCAAAATAGCGGAACGTGATGCGGCTGTTCCCGGCGATGGCCGCATGCAGCGTATCGACATTGCGGCAGACGTCCTCGCTGCCGCTTTTGGCGCGGCCGGTAACGACGACCTCGCGCCGCAGCAGCTCCGCTTCGTGCGCGCTCGAGAGGGCGGCGAGCTTGCGGATCAGGGCCATGGACTCCTTTTCGGAGAGGAACCGCGCCGCCTGCACGGCGTCGACGAGCAGCTTCAGCTCTGAAAGGGCGAAATCACGCTCCGGCACATAATAGCCGCCGTTTTTGCCGCTGACCTTGCGAATTTCCATGCCGTAATCGCGCAGGGTGTCCAGATCATCATAGACGCTTTTGCGCTCCGCACGGATGCCCTCGCCCTCCAGCGCGGCAAGAATCTGCTGCATGGACACCGGGTGCTGCTCGTCCGTGTGGCTGCGCAGATAATCGCGAAGGATGAGGAGCTTCAGCTTCTGCCGTTCCGATTTTGCCATGGTACTCTCACCTCTGCTGTCAACATACCACACCGGCGCCATAAATTGCAAGCCCCGTTTTGGGAAATGGAAAAAAATTTCCCGCAGGACTTCTCTGCTTGACGATTCCGCCGCTTCGTGGTATCCTAGAATAGAATATCATGACACGAGGATACGCTATGAAGCTGAATCGCAATGAAAAATATGTCAAATGGGGTCTCACGGCCTTTCTTGTGATTGTCGCCGCCGGACTGTTCTGGCTCGTTTTCTCCAACCTGCGCGGCTTTTATGATCTGATCGTCGAATTCCTCAACATCATCGCCGCTCTGCTCTACGGCTGCCTGTTTGCCTATCTGATGAATCCCGTTATGAAGGTCACGCAGCGGATCATGGACAGGCTGCTTGCCAAACGGAACCTCAGCGATCGGATGGCCGCGCGCATCAGCAAGATCACGGGGATCTGCGCTGCCGTGCTGGTGTTCTGCCTCGCGGTCTATGCACTCATCGCTCTTATCGTGCCGAACCTGATCGCAAGCATCGAGGAGCTGCTGCAGCCCGAAAAGCTCGAAAGCTATTATGCGACCATCAGCAAGTGGTTCCGCGGCATTTTCACGAACAGTGACATCCAGTCCTTCCTGGAAAAAACCGTCGGCGACCCGCTGGAGATGGTCATCGGCTGGCTGAAGAAGCTCGATTACAGCGTGATCGTCACGAGCCTGACGAGCTCGGTCTACAGCGTTGTGATGGTTATCTTCAATATCCTGCTCGGCATCGTCGCGGCCGTGTATATCCTGATCTTTAAGGAAGAGCTCTGCGCGCAGGCCAAGAAGGTCACCGTGGCGGTCTTCAGCCGCCAGCATGCCGATCGCCTGCTGGAGCTGGCCCGCCGGACGAACAGTATCTTCGGCGGCTATGTTATGGGCAAGATCATCGACGCCGTGCTCGTCGGCGTCATCACCTACTTCGGCGTGCTGTTCATGGGCATGCCCTATGCGGCGCTCATCGGCACGATCGTCGGCGTGACGAACATCATTCCCTTCTTTGGCCCCTTCCTCGGCGCGGTGCCCTCGGCCCTGCTCCTGATGATCGACAAGCCCGTCAACGCCCTGTATTTCTGCATTTTCATTCTCATTCTGCAGCAGGTCGACGGCAACATCATCGAAAACCGCATTCTGGGTGAAAAGCTCGGCATTTCGGACTTCTGGGTGCTCGTTGCCATTCTGGTCTTCGGCGGTATCTTCGGCTTTGCCGGGATGCTTCTTGGCGTGCCGGTCTTTGCCGTGCTCTACACCGTCATCGGTGACCGCGTCAACAAGCGCCTTGCCCGTAAGCGCCATCCCCAGCAGACGAGTCTGTATTACACGATCCGCACCGTGGACGACCTGCCGCCTGTGACGGAGCCGAGCTACACGAGCGCTGCCGAGGAGCCTGCCTACGAAACACAGATCGACCCGGACGACGATATGGAGATCGACGATCCGGATTATGACGATATCCCCGGCTGAGCCGGAAAGGAGGAATCCATGGACGCATTTTTTGCCTCTGCCGCCGAATACTTTCAGGGAAGCGGCTCCGGCTTTGTCTCGGTGTTCTGCACCGTGTGGCGCTACCTTGCGCCGGTGCTGGCCATGCTGCTGCTGTGGCGCTGTGCCCGGCCGCTGCTGAAATTCCGGCGGGAGCCGGAGACGTGGGCATGGCTCGTCATGCCGGACGGCAATCAGCTCCCTCTGACACACTGGGAGAATATCCTCGGCCGCGCGAAGGGCTGCGACATCGTCGTGGACTTCCCGACCGTTTCGCGCACGCACGCCGTCCTCACGCGCTATGATGACGGCAGCTGGTCCGTCACGGACATCGGCTCACGCGGCGCAGTCACGCTCAACGGCGAGCCGGTCCAGATGGCTGCCGTAAACTACGGCGATACCATCTCGCTCGGCGGCGTGGACATGGTGCTTGCACCCGTCACGCAGTCCGAGCTCGAGGAGCAGCTTGCCAGCCGCACGCGCCCGGCCCATCAGTCCTCCCCTGCGCTGACCCTGTTTCTGCTGACGGTCTTCCAGCTCCTGACGACGCTGCAGCTCTGGATGGGCGCGGAGGCCGAAACGGCCCAAACGGTCGTGCTGAGCTTCCTCGGCCTGCTGGCCGTGGGCTGGCTGCTGTTTGCCGTGCTGCGCATGATGCACCGCAGCGGCTACGAGGTGGAAACGCTGGCCTTTTTCCTCAGTACGCTCGGCTTTGCCGTCATCGCCTCGGATAACCCAGCCAATCTTACAAAGCAGCTCATCTGCCTGCTCGGCGGCATCGTGATCTATCTGATCATCGGCTGGTCGCTGCGCGACCTGTCCCGCGCGAAGAAATTTCGCTATCTGGCCGCCGTCGGCGGCATGCTCCTGCTGCTCGTCAATCTGGTGTTCGGGCAGGAGAACAACGGCGCGCGCAACTGGATCTCGCTTGGCGGCATCTCGTTCCAGCCGTCCGAGCTGGTCAAGCTCTGCTTCCTCTATGTCGGCGCATCTACGATGGACCGCATCGTAACGAAGCGGAACCTGTTCCTGTTCATTGTCTATTCCGCCGCCATCTGCGGCTGCCTTGCCCTGATGAACGACTTCGGCACGGCGCTCATCTTCTTCGTCGCGTTCCTCGTCATCGCCTTCCTGCGTTCCGGCAGCTTCGCCACGGTCACGCTGGCCTGCGCGGCCACGGGCTTTGCAGGTGTTCTGGCCGTTCGCTTCCGGCCGCATATCCTGCGCCGCTTTGCAACATGGGGCCATGCGTGGGAATATGCCTCTGCGGGCGGCTACCAGCAGACGCGCGCGATGATGTGCATCGCCTCCGGCGGTCTGTTTGGCCTTGGCGCAGGCAACGGCTGGCTCAAATATGTCTTTGCGGCGGATACGGACCTCGTTTTTGCTTTCCTCTGTGAGGAATGGGGCCTGATCATCGGCCTGTGCGCCGTTGCGGTCATCGTGATCCTTGCGGTGTTTACCGTCCGCTCGGCCAAGGTCGGCCGCAGCAGCTTCTATACCATTGCTGCCTGCGCCGCCGTGGCGATCCTGACTATCCAGACCATTCTGAACGTGTTCGGCACGATGGACCTGCTCCCGCTGACCGGCGTGACGTTCCCCTTCCTTTCCAACGGTGGGTCGAGTATGCTGGCCTCGTGGGGCCTGATCGCCTTCCTCAAGGCGGCGGACACGCGCCAGAACGCCAGCTTCGCGGTCCGCACCGCAAAGGCAGAGGAGGTGGAACCGCTTGAATAAGCTCGCAAAACGCGCGTGGTTCGCGCTGGCGCTGGCAGGCGTGCTCCTGCTGGGCATGGGCGTGATCGTGGTGCGCTACTTCATCGATTCACCGGACTGGGTCACGTTCCAGAACAGTCCCCATGTCTATACGGACGGCGTTATGAACAGCGGCAAGATCGTCGACCGCGGCGGCACCGTCGTGCTCGATGCCACGAACGGCAAGTCCTATGCCGACAGTGCCTCGCTGCGCCGCAGCATGCTGCACCTGCTGGGCGACCGGGAGGGCAATATCACGCCTTTCCTGCTGCAGGAATACGGCTCGGAGCTTGTCGGCTTCGACCGCATCAACGGCACCTATTCCACCGGCAAGCGCGAGGGTCAAATGGCGTTGACCGTAAGCGCAGACGTGCAGCGCACGGCGCTGGCCGCGCTGGACGGCCGCAAGGGAACCGTCGGCGTCTATAACTACAAGACGGGCGAAATTCTCTGCGCCGTCTCCTCCCCAACCTACGATCCGGACGATGTGCCGGATGTGGAGGGCAATCCCGAGACCTATGAGGGCGTGTATGTCAACCGCTTCCTGCACGCCACCTATACGCCTGGCTCCGTCTTCAAGCTCGTCACGGCTGCGGCCGCGCTCGACGAGATCCCGGATATCCTCTCCCGCACGTTCACCTGCGAGGGCAGCGCCGTCATCGGCGGCGAGACGATCCAGTGCAACGGCGTGCACGGCACACTGAATTTTGAGGAAGCGCTGGCCCACTCCTGCAACGTCGTTTTCGGCGAGATCGCAGCGGAGCTCGGCCCAAAGACGCTGATGCGCTATGCCGAGCAGGTCGGCGTCACGCGCCGCTACAGCTTTGACGGCACGACGACGGCCGCCGGAAGCTTTGATGTCTCCAATGCGGCGGAATCCGAGCTGGCATGGGCCGGCATCGGCCAGTATACGGACCAGATCAATCCCTGCCAGTATATGACCTATATGGGCGCGATCGCAAACGGCGGCTCCGCCGCAGAGCCATACCTCGTAAAGGAGGTCACATACGGCGACTCCGTCAAGTACAAGGCCTCCACAAGCTCCACCGGGCGGCTGCTCAACAGCACGACGGCCGGCCGCCTTGCGGACATGATGCACAATGCCGTCGTCAACGTCTACGGCGAGTGGAACTTCGCCGGACTTTACGCAGGCGGAAAGTCCGGCACGGCGGAAAACGGCGGCGGAAAGGCTGCCAACGCCGTCTTTGCAGGCTTCCTGCAGGACAGCGACTATCCCCTCGCCTTTATCGTCGTGGTCGAGGAAGGCGGCGGCGGCGCGTCGGTCTGCACGCCGATCCTCAGCCAGGTGCTCAGCGCCTGTGTGGTCGCTATGGATGCCGATTAAAAAAATTGCTCCGCAGGATGGGTAAATTCCTATCCTGCGGATTTCTTATACATTTTCGTTCATCCGGCGGGACAGCTCGCCGAGATATTTGGAAAGATAGATGAGCTCCGGCGAGAGCTTCGTCAGCTTCCCGTTCTCCACGACGTAATTTTCGATCGTCACGGCGGAGAGGTCCATCATCCGCCGCAGCTCGTTCTGGATGTAGTGCATCTGCACGCAGTGCGGCGAGCGGTCGACCGTCGCAAAGCGCAGCGTGCGGATCTTGCCGGTGTAGAGCATGGCGCTGATCTTCGTGATGGCCATATTGATATGGGTCTGTTCGAGGCACAGCTCAAACACATGGCCGGACGATGCGCACAGCTGCGCAAAGCCCTCCGGCTCCATGTTCGGCAGGCAGCTGCCGACGATCAGCACCGATTCGCCGACGTCATAGACGTTTGTTTTCATCAGCTCTTTCATATGGCTCCCTCGTTTTATTGCGTGATATAATGTGAATTGTCTGAGTTCCTAACGATTGGGGCGGCCTGCCGTGCGCTCGGAGAAGTCTGCGCGCTGCTCGATCCGCCCAAGCCTGACCAACCGCGCGGCGACGGCAACGTGCGACCGGCCGAGCGTGGTGCAGATGTCCTGACCTTGACGACCGTCATCAAACATGCGGCATAGGAGCAGCTCCTCCTCTCGGGACCACGGCTTTCCTTCCTTGCCGTCTTTCCTGTTCGGTGTGCATTTTGGTGTACTATTCTGTGTGCTGTTCGCTGTGCTTTGTGTGCTGTTCGGTGTGCTTTGTGTGCTGTTCGGTGTGCTTTTCAGTGTGCTTTGTACCGCACGCAGCAGCAGATTCAAAGCTCGAACGACCTCCAGCTGATTGCAGCTGTCATTTTCTGCAAGAATTTCCCCGGTGATCGGATTGACACCGTCAGCCAGAGTTGTAACTAAGTCAATCGCTCTCTTCAGTTCCATGCTGTAGCCTCCGATTCATATTGTTCCAAGCTCATGTTCCAATACGTCAAACAGCGCGCCGTCCAGCGTCAGCACATCGTCCATGGGAATGTCCGTTCCGTCCAGAAGGCGGATGCGGCGCGCAATGGGATCGATCTGCTTCACGATCCCGCTGACGGTCTCATAGACTCCGCCGGGTTTCCGTTCATCCGGCCGGAACCGGGTCAGGCGGACCTCCGGCTGCTCCTCCAGATGCTCCTGCAGCAGACGGAAGCGCCGGTCCAGCGCGGCCAGCTCCGCCTCGGCCGGGGCGATCCGCTCCTGCGTGAGGCGCGCGTTTTCCCGGATGGCCGCGTCGTAGCCGGTCAGGGCCGCGAACGGCGCAAACTGCGCGGCACGGTCCGCCATTGGCATGGGTGGGTGCTTTTGGGAGACATGGTGCGGCAGGTGCAGGATCGCGTCATATTTTCCGGTCATGTATTCCTCCTCATGCCTTATGCCCGCCGATCCTGGCGTTTCGCTCGCGGGCCGTTGCGCCCTCCTCCAGACTCATGCCCTTGAGAATGGCATTTTTGCCGAATTTCTTCTTGATGGCCAGCGTCGTCTCCTGCAGCTTCTTTTCGCGCGCCAGCGCCGCCTGCTCCGCCTCGCGCCGGGCGTCCTCGGTGGCAAGATCGGTGAACAGGTCCAGCTGCTCCATCTCCTCCGGCTGCGCCTCGTCCTCCGGGACGATGTGCGCAGCGACGAGATACATGCGCCGGACGAGCAGTGCGCCGTCTACGATGCGGTCAAACAGGGCGGAGGCCGCTTCCATGATCCGCCGTGTGGAGGACGACGGTGCGTCGAGCTTCTGCGCGCCATGCGCGGCCTTCGGCACACGCCGTCCATAGCGGTCCTGCTCCACCGGGCCGGAATAGGCTGCGCGGCGGGCGGGGGCCGTCAGATTTTCAATGTCATAGCCGACTGTCAGCACGACCTGGTCCGTCACGAGGCCCTTTTCCACCAGCTCCAGCGAGAGCTGATCCGCCATTTCCCGCAAAACGAGCCGCGCCTTTGCCGCCTCATAGGGGCAGCTCAGCACCTGACCGGAGCTCAGGCTGTTCTCGGACGGACGGTAGGCCTTGATGGCGGGGATCGTGCACGGCTCCCAGCCCCACGCGTGGTCGATAAGCAGCTCCGCATTCTTGCCGAACAGGCGGTAGAGCAGCTCCTCATTCTGCTCGGAGCACAGCGCGACGTCCCCCATCGTGAATATGCCGTGCGCCTCGAGCCTGCGGGCGATGCCGCGGCCGACGCGCCAGAAGTCCGTCAGCGGCCGGTGTGGCCAGAGCTCCCTGCGGAATTTCATTTCATCGAGCTCTGCGATCCGCACGCCGTTTTCATCAGCCGGGATGTGCTTTGCGACGATGTCCATGGCGACCTTGGCGAGGAACAGGTTCGTCCCGATGCCGGCCGTCGCCGTGATGCCGGTCGTTTCGAGTACGTCGCGGATGATGGTCTGCGCCAGCTCATGGGCGGTGCAGTCATAAGGATAGTCCGTCACATCGAGGAAGACCTCGTCGATGGAATAGACGACGATGTCTTCCGGTGCGATATATTTTCGGTAAATCTCATAGATGCGCGTACTGTATTCCATATAATAGGCCATGCGCGGAGATGCGATCACGAAATCCACCGCCAGCGCAGGGTCGCGCTGCAGCTCGGAAAACTGGTGTGAGCTGCCGGTCAGCGTTCTGCCCGGCGCGCGGGCCTGCCGCCAGGCATTGACCTCGCGGACGCGCTGCCGCACCTCGAACAGCCGCCCGCGGCCGGAGATGCCGTAGCTTTTGAGCGACGGCGTGACGGCAAGGCAGATCGTCTTGTCCGTCCGCGACTCATCCGCCACGACAAGGTTCGTGTTCAGCGGGTCCAGCCCCCGCTCGCGGCATTCCACGGAGGCATAGAACGATTTGAGATCAATGGCAAGATAGGTGCGCTGCTTCATCGTTTCCTCCTCCGTTGTTTTCTGTTATTTTACCATAGCGGCCCGGAGATTACAACACCTGCACAAAGAGCCGTGGCGAAACGCCACGGCTCGATGCATACATTAAAGTTCAATTCTCCTCCAGCAGACCGAAGCCCGCCACGGCCGAGGCCGGGAGCGAGAAGACGATGGCGCCTGCGTCGCTGTCCGGCCCAGCCTTGCGCAGAATGGAGCGCATGATCTCGGCCTTCTGCCCCGCCGCAGAGACAATAAGAATGACCTCCTTCTCCGCCGCGATGGAGATGTTGTAGAATTTCGGCGCGCCCTTTGCGCCGGTCCCCTTGCCGTGAAGGACCGTGCCGCCTCTGGCCCCGGCTGCGCGTGCCGCGTTCATCACGGCGTCCGTGCCGCCCTCGTTTGCAATGGCGATGATCAGCTCATAGGCGCAGCTCAGGTCCGGTGTGTATTTCGGGCTTCTCCCGCCGTTCAGATATGCCACCGTATTTCCTCCTCCTACACTTTTGATCGGCACGGCGATGACGATGCCGTGCCCCGGCACGCCGATGTGCAGCCGCCGCTTCTGCGCGGCGATCAGCGCTGCCGTCTTTTCCGCGTCGGCGATCGTCAGCACAACGCGGCGTTCATTCGATTCGATGCCGAGCAGGTCGAGCATGCTCTGCACGGCCGTCCCGCGCCCATGGAGCGTGACGGTCAGCGGCAGGCCGAGCCCTTCGCACAGGTCCGTGAGGATCTCGAGCCGCTCCGGCGCGATGATGGAGATCACATAATTCATGCCGCATCCTCCCAAAGCTCCACAATGTCGAAGTCGCCGTAGTGCTCCGGGGCCACGGCTGCGCGCTTTGCGCGGCGCTCATAGACGAAGCCGACGGCCTGAATGGACAGCAGCGGCATCATGGCGACAAGGGCCACCACGCCGAAGGCGTCGCGCAGGATGTTGCCGCCGAGCGCGCTGCTTGCACCCATGACGAACTGGAGCATGAACGTCGCCGTCATCGGGCCGGAGGCCACGCCGCCGGAGTCGAAGGCGATGGCCGTATAGATGTCCGGCACGAAGAACGACAGCGCCAGTGCAATGCCGTAGCCGGGCACGAGGAACCACAGAATGGAGATGCCGGTCAGCACGCGCAGCATGGAAAGTCCCATGGCCAGCGCGATGGCGACGGAGAGGCTGCGCTGGATGACCTTGCCGGGGATCGCGCCCGCGCTGACGCTCTCGATCTGCTTTTCCAGCACACCGACGGCAGGCTCGGCCGAGATAATGAACCAGCCAAGCACCATGGCGAGCGGAACGAGCAGCCAGCCGTGCACGGCCAGCTCTGCGCCCAGCTCCGCGCCGAGCGGCGAAAAGCCGACGTTCACGCCGGTGAGGAACAGGACAAGACCAACGTAGGTATAGAGAATACCGATGAGGATCTTGGCTGTCTCTTATACACATCTCCGAGCCCACGAGACAAGAGGCAATCT
>OJRU01000018.1_pt1 | contig 17952 bp, 22 predicted proteins | sample 1599321 | NCBI WGS metagenome assembly OJRU01 (sample SAMN03922539, study PRJEB24848) | human gut metagenome | isolation source: stool sample | host: Homo sapiens | place: Germany | collected 2010-05 | reverse complement strand
TTTCAGAACTCTACAAAAACTAACAGAAAAAAGGGGATTATAAAAATGACTATTAGAAAACTTAAAAATCATGAATATGCACAAGCACATGTTGAGATTGAGAACGACGGCGACAGCATTAGTTATCGGCTTGTGTCTTATTCAACTCACGTCGCAACCGTTTATGAAACGCCGACCGGATGGTTTCTTGATTGCTATGGGCTATACTCAATGACTACACGTCGACACATTGGATGGTTTCTCGCCGACATTGGTAGTCCGTTCACGTTTCAGGACGCAAAACATTCTTTTGAACATACGACCGATATTCTCGTAATTAAATAACGCGCCTCACGGCGCTAATGCAGCCCGGTTACACCGGCCGGTTGCAAGCCCGGATAAATGCAGAGCAGCGCTAAATTACTAGAAAAAGGAGAGTATTCAAAAATGAAAAAATGGTACAATTTTGAAACGTCGTTTGTGTCGTTGGCCGACAGCCTGTCAGCGTTTCTAAAGCGCTGGGAAATTTACTATGAGCGTTCGGACGCGTATGGTAACTATCATTTTGAGATTTTTGCGGATGATAAGGAAGTTATAGCGGTCAATGCGTTTCTTGACGCAAATACTATGATGGGGGTATAATTTACATGAAATACGGCAAACTTTCGGCCGAACGCCGTCGCACGTTTACGCTAGGTATCACGGACATTGACCACGAAATGACCCGCGAAACCGGTAACGGCACATACACATATAGTGAATACGCCGCTCGCAAAGCGCTGCTTGAAAATCAGGTTTTTCAATGGGACTGCGCAGCGTTCGGTTTTCCAGACGATATGATTGTTTATGAATCCGACAGCCCCGACGTTTTCGACATTGAAGTTTTTTGGCGAAACTAATCTTAAATCCGAAACGTTCCTTTTTAGGAACGTCGTAGCGAGATGAGCGCCGCTACCTGATGATGGAAATGCTCAATATTAAAAAGAGGCCGCGTCGCCTAAACAGACGCAGAAAGGAAAAAAGCTATGAAAAACATCACTAGAACTATCCGAATCCTCAATGTCGAATACCCGGTCAAGGCCGAAAACGGTTTTGAGACGCGCACGGCAAACGTCATTGACAAGGGCGCGGCGGCTATCCGCGCGGAACTCAAAGAGAAATGCGCAAGCGAAAACGTGAAATTCCTTGGCGAGTATGACGTCATTGCAGCGGACGAAAATCTGTTTTCTATGGACATTGAGACGTTTGTCCGTTACGCGCAGACTGTCCGCTAACAAAAATCAAAGCTGCGCTACCGGCTATACGGGCAGAAAGGAAAAAAGAATATGAACAATATTGTTATTAAAGGTCGCCTTACCGCTGACCCCGAAATGCGCAAAACTACTAACGGCGTTCCTGTCGCAAATTTCACTGTTGCCGTCGACCGGACGTTCAACCGTGACGAAACGGACTTTTTCCGCTGCACGGCGTGGCGCGCAACTGCCGAATTCATCAATCAGTATTTCAAGAAAGGACAGGAAATTCTTCTGACCGGCGAAATGCAGTGTAATGTTTGGGAAGATGAGGACGGCGAAAAACATTCGTCGTGGGCCGTCCAGGTTGCAAACGCTGAATTCTGCGGAAGCAAGAAGGAAGTATTGGAAACGCCCAAAAAGAAAACGTATAAGAAGTAATCAAACTAGCGGGCGCGTGTAAAATTACATTCGCCCGCTTTTCTTCTAAGATTGGAGTTGATAGCATGAAAAAAGTTATTCTTGAACACATTGCTTGTGCTTTTATTGGGGCGATTTTCGCAGCAGCTTGTTTGTTTATTCCAGTGTTGATGGGGGCATGGTAAAGTGTCTTGTAAATATGCAAAAACCTGTTTTGAATGTCCGTTTCCCGACGTGCCGCCATCTTGTAATCATACTTTTAGCGCTGAAGATTATCGCGACGGTATTCAAATTTTTCGGTCGAAAAGAATTGAACCGTTCCCGCGCCTAGCTATTGGCGAAAATGCAGAAGTTTCTGCTGTTTTCAATAGAGAGAGCAATATATTGTATCTGTCGTTTTTCTATGATAAGTTTCTTGTTGGCTATATCGACATTGGCCGTCGTTCACCGTATAAAAAAACAAATGTTTTGTATTCTATTGGCCTTGAACAATCTCTTGGCAGGAAACGAGCCTATGAACTAGTGCAGGGGTGTTACAAGTATTGTTTCGGCGTTGGCAATCTAATGTCTCATGCGATAGACCGCTTCTATGGCGACATTATCGCGCGCAAAGTTAAAGGAGAAATAAGCAAGAACGAATACTATGCTATTTGTGATAGGCTGAAATTAAAGAAAGGATATACGTTAGTATGAACAACAATTCTTATTTTATTATTCATGCGGAGAAAATCGCAGCGTTAATTGAAACCGCTTGCCCGCCCATTAGTAGTACTATGATGGAAAATGTCTGTAATAAATATGGCGGTGATTGTAAAGAATGCTGGAAGTCATGGTTAACAGAAAGCGAGGATAATCATGAATAACAATTCTTATGTTATTATTTCTGCTGACAAACTTAAGGCAATATTTATGAATTGCTGCCCGCCTAATACATCAGATTCGCATACTAGCCACCTAGCGCGAGAAGATTGCTTTGATGTTGATTGCCTTGAATGCTGGAAATCATGGCTAAAGGGCGGTGAATAACTATGCCGCGCAAAAGAAAATCTTATGTATGTATTCCTGCGGATAAACTTGCGGCGATAATCGAGGAATCGTGTCCTCCTATCGGCTATACTAGAGACAATGGGTGTTTCGGCGTAGCAGAAGATTGCCTTAAATGTTGGAAAGATTGGCTAAAGGACGGTGAATAACAATGCCACGTAAAAGAAAACCTTTAACTGAATGGCAAAAACAAGCTAAAAACTTTAAGGCGAGAATTCGCTATTCGGAGAAAAAGGGATATAAAGTTTCAGAACATGCCCGCTATGCGTCAGAGCACATTAAGGAATACACAGCCGAAGAACTAAAGGGATTTACTCATGAATATATCCGCGAAATTGATAGCATTTCAGAGGCGCAGTTGATTGTTGAAAATTATCGGCAATTCCTTAAAGAATTTATTACTCCCGGAGAAAAATATGAATCTAAAGGCGCTCATTTACTGCTAGCATGGTTTAATTCGCTTCTTGACACCAGAAGTGTAAGTCAAGTTGCCGAAATGGTTAAGCGCGGCCTAGAAGAAAATGGATTGCCTGACTATTCCGTGAAATACCGTGAACATGACGCGCTTGCCTATATTGGTAAAATGCAAGCATGGTTGCCCGAAGATATGCGTCTATCTGACGAGCAAGTTTATAATTATGCTACCAATCAGGACGAATTTGAGAGCGGCTATGACTACTAAAAAGAAAAGGCGTCAGATTGAATCACGAGCCATTGTTCCCCGTTATGCTTGTGACTTTGAAACAAGCGTCTTTGAGGGGCAGGAATACACAGAAGTTTGGTCTGCTGCTTATGTTGAAATAGGTGGTAAATCAGAGCAAGTAACAGTGTGCAAATCAATACGCGAGTTTTTCGATGATATGTTTTCCCATGATGCCCGCCGTCAAATTCTCTACTTCCACAATCTTAAATTCGACGGCGCTTTCATTCTTGACTATTTTATTTCCCAACTAGGCTGGAAGCAAGCATATACCCATACTGGTGAAAGCCAATTCGAAGGAACAGTCTGGGATAATGACAATGAAATGCCATCAAAAAGCATTAAGTACATGATTGCCGATAAACAAGGAGTATGGTACAGTATTGTAATTAAGGGCGCTAACGGAAAGATTATAGAAATCCGTGACAGCTTAAAGCTACTTCCGCTCTCTCTAAAAGCCCTAGGCAAATCCTTTAACACAAAGCACCAGAAACTTGAAATGGAATACAATGGCGAACGTCATGCGGGCGGCTTCATCAGCCCGGAAGAATATGAATACATTGCGAACGATGTTCTTGTATTGAAAGAGTGCCTAGAAACAACATTTGCAGAGGGGCATACACGTCTGACTATTGGTTCGTGCTGCTTTGATGAGTGGAAGAAAACACTAGGCGGTGATTCTATTTATAAAGAACAATACCCCAATTTGTGGCAGCGGCATATTGATGAAGAAATATATGGCTCTCCGTGCATTGGCCGGTATATCCAGCGCGCATATAAAGGTGGCTGGTGCTATGTAAATCCTAAATTTGCCGGAAAGCCTCAAGCTAAAGGATGTACATTCGACGTTAATTCTCTGTATCCTTATGTAATGCATAGTATGTCTGGTAATGAATACCCGGAAGATTTGCCTAGTTTTTGGCACGGTAATTACATACCTGAGTGCTGCACATTAGGCGAGAAAAAACGAGACGGCAGCAGGTATAAGCCAGATTATTATTTTATCCGCTTCAAGTGCCGTTTCAAGGTACGCAAGGGCTTTTTGCCAACCGTACAAATCAAAGGCAATCCATTGTATAAAGGCACAGAGTGGTTGAAAACATCCGACGTGTATAATCCCCGCACAGGTATATATTATGATACCATTATAAATTCTGACGGCGAGAAAGTCAAACCATTTGTGACGCTCACAATGACTTGTTCTGACTATGAATTATTCCGTGAACACTATGATGTGTTCGACTTAGAGATACTTGACGGCTGCTATTTTCAGACAAAGAAAGGCATATTCGACAAGTATCTTAACAAATATAGAGAGATTAAGGAAAACAGCACAGGTGGTATTCGCTATCTTGCAAAGCTATTTTCAAACAATCTGTACGGCAAAACCGCTGCGTCCCCGGACAGTAGCTTCAAAGTAGCTTATGTTAAAGATGATTCATCTATTGGCTTTTATCCGAATTACGCGCAGGATAAAACGCCGGGCTACATAGCAATAGGCGCGGCAATAACAAGCTATGCCCGCTGTTATACTATCCGCGCCGCACAAGCAAACTATGAGTACTTTTGTTATGCTGATACTGACAGTATTCACCTTAATTGTAGCCCGGAAGAAGTAAAAGGAATCACAGAGCACCCGCGCACATATGGCTGTTGGAAATGTGAAAGTGAATGGGATTACGGATTGTTTCAGCGACAGAAAACCTATGTCGAACACGTTGTAAAAGAAAACCATGAAGCAGTGCAGCCACATTATGACTTGAAGTGTGCAGGTATGCCTCAGCGCAGCAAGAAATTGTTCTTGCAGTCGTGTGGCGAAGATGAAGGAATAGAGCCTGAAAACGATATGGAACGAGAATTTCTATCAGAACATAGAAGCATAGAGGATTTCAAAGTAGGTTTGTGCGTTCCGGGGAAGCTGCGGCCTAAGAGAATTCCGGGCGGGATTGTACTTGTAGATACGACATTTCAATTTAAGGAGGGTTAAAGTTATGAAAGTTTTAATTGCGTGTGAAGAATCTCAGGAAGTTTGTAAAGCGTTTCGCTCTCGTGGGCACGAGGCGTACAGTTGCGATGTGCAAGAGCCGTCCGGCGGACACCCGGAATGGCACATTCTCGGAGATGCACTAGAAGCCTTAAATGGCGGGAAAATTGTGACTATGGATGGAATCGAGCACAATGTCGGTAAATGGGATTTGTTAATCGCACACCCTCCATGCACCCACCTGGCCGTGTCAGGCGCCAGGTGGTTTACAGAAGGCCTGAAACCTCTCAGTTTGAAATACGAAGCCGCCGCATTTTTCCTTAAATTTGCAGAAGCAGACGTTGAAAAAATTGCCATTGAAAACCCGATTTGCGTTATGAGTACGCTTTATCGCAAACCTGACCAAATTATCAACCCGTATCAATTCGGCCACCCAGAGCAGAAAAAGACATCATTATGGCTTAAAAATCTCCCTCCGCTAAAAGAAACAGACAATGTGTATGACTACATGATGGCATTGCCGGAAAAAGAGAGGGCTAAGGTTTGGTGGATGGGCAGCGGGCACGCAAAAGAGAGAAGCAAAACTTATCCTGGTATTGCAAAAGCTATGGCCGAGCAATGGGGATAATAGAATAAAAAATTACACCCCCTACCATAAAGATAGGGGGTATAACTATATCTAAAACACTGCTTGCTGCTGCGCGGTCGCTAATACCGAAAACCTACGCCGGGCTGGTTTCACCCAGTAGCCTCCCGCCGTGGCACAACAGGGACGCGGTGCAGATACCTTAACATGATATAGTTTTTACAAGGGCTTCTTTGCTTTCAAGATTCTTGAATCTGAATCTGCCCATTTCAAACTGGTGTCTCAGTAGGGCAATGAGGCTATCATAACCGCCGCCGAGAATATAGTCAACATCGTGGTCATCCGTATTGACTGTGATTTTCATGGGATGTGTATGGTCAACAGACGGCGAACAGTAAAGCATACTGCCAAACTTATTTGCTTCCGGGTATTCCCTTACGCCATATTCATTGCCATGATATTTAATCGTACACAAGTACACATTTTTGCCAGTCATTTCCTCAACAAATGCCTGATTATCGCTCAAGTATTTGCCGCTATCAGAGAATCCGATGTATGCGGTCTTGCTGAACGCTTTAGAGAATCCGCTTTCAGCTTGTGCTTTTGCAGCGCTTTCATTGTAACCCTGTTCCAGCACAAATCCATGCCCACGCATGAACTTCACCTTATCATTCAGTCTGCTGCTGATTCCCATAGCAGAGTAGTAAGGATTCAGTACGGTGACCGGGTTACTAATCATAATAACCGGCACGTATCTACTCTGTTCGCCGCCACCTCTTGCAATAGACTTGTGAATCGAAATGAACTTATTCATCTCATTAGGGCAGTACACTCCGGTTTCACTCTGAAATTCGTCGAACAGTAGCACAGTTGTGTCATTTAGATAGTGCGAGTATTTCTTAACCTGTTCGGCGGAGTTGAGTGCTACGGCATAACCGCAACACTCAGCCTCGCCGCCGTCTTTTGCAAGCATCAAATGTACAAAGGCTTTGCTTTCAGACATTTGCTGAGTAAGCGTATAACCGGGAAAGAACAGCGCTCCAATTTCCTTGAAGAATTTGTCCGCGCAATCCTGCAATTCATATTTGTATCTATAAATCAGGCAAAACTTACCCTTTCCCCTAAGATACCTACGCACAACATAGCGGTTAAACCATGTGGTTTTACCTGCGCTTCTGTTGCTGGTGCAGATATAAATCTCCGGGCGGTTGCCGTCAATGTCATTAAGGCTAAGCAGCTTTGTGCCATCATAATACTTGCTTTCCATTTCTTACCCCTTCGTATCTACGTAGCGTTTCATAATAATGAGCGATCGCATAAGCGTGTCATTCAGATTGATATTTCCCATTCCGTCGCCCTCGATTGCGTCGCAGTCAATCAGGGCTTTAATGTCGTCGTATGCCCACTTCGGGACGTCGTTAAGAGTTTTGTAAACCATTTCATCTTCCTCGCTTTCAGGTTTGGTTTCAGTTTCGTCTTTATCGTCGGCAAGCAGAGAATAATTCGGAACGCCGTACCCCCGCACATAACGGGAGTTGACAAGAATATTACGTCTGCCAACAGTGTCGCCCTTGTTGCCCTCGATGACTGTGATATTGTAGCCGTTGCAGCTTTCCACGATTCCAACGTGGTCGGGTACGCCAGTGCAGTCACCGATTCCGCTGTCGTCCCAGTCGTAGAAGATAATGTCACCCGGTTTCGGTACATAGTCATCACGTTCTTCCCAGCAATTAGCAAACATATACTTGCTAATCATTTCAGGGCATGAACACTCCGGGAATACAATGCGGGAAAATCCCGCAATGTACCCCATAGCGCTCACAAACGTGGCGCACCAAGCATCGCTATACTGCACCTTATAGCCTCTAGGTCTAGGCTGGTTTTTGTTGTAAATATCAATGATTTCCTGCTTCTGTCCGTTGTAGGTATTTGCACCCATATAAGCGCGGGCAGTTGCAACTAGAATTTCACGGAGATTGGTTTCGGTCATTTGTTAGCCCTATCCTTTCATAATTTGGTTGAGCATGTAGCGTGCAGCATATCAGCAGGGACAACGCTGGCCATAGTAATAGGGGTCGCAGAAGTAGATACAATAAACTGTAGCCGCAGGGCGTCGCACTCCTGATAGTTTGCATACTTGCTCAAGTCAATGTTCCAGGTCTTGGTGAAGTCCTGCGGCACTTCCCGGTTAACGAATGATGTTTCCGGCGACGGTTCCCGCTTAGCGTTACTTGACAGCGCCAGATTGTTGGTGTACTGAACGGCGCGCACAGCTCCGTCTTTTAGGAACGCTATCTTGTAAAAAATAGGATTGTCAGTGCTTACAAAACCGTCGTACCCGGACATATATGCGCCGCTGACCTTGATGTACCGGTATTTCTTCATGTTAACCGGTACTTGAGCTGTGATGTAGTTTCCGCTGCCGTCTACGATACTCGTTCCGCTGAACTTTTTATTCAGCGAGATACCGTCCGTTCTGTACAGCTCGATATCTGTATCACCCGGCAGAGGCACAGGCGTACCAGTGGACATCGCGGAGCGGAACGCGTCTAGTTTAGTAGCCGGTATTCCGCACGATGTCGCGAAACTTACAGCTTTGTCACGGAACGTATCGCCGGGGTACTGCTCAATCTGCGAAATCAGGTTCTGCCAGTCTGTCTCATTGCGACGGCGCGCTTCTGCATCTGTCCCTGTTCCAGTGGCGAAGCAAGTCAATTCGTAATCTTTGTCAATGTCGCTCTGGTTTACGCCTAGGATAGCTTCAAGTAGACAGGCTACAGTTGCGGTTCGGTCAGCGCCGGACGCACAATGAAAATATACAGGCTCGTTGTGCGTAACCGCCTCAATCACATAGTTAAGAATCTCCTTCCATGTGGCCTTATCAGCAAGGCTATACCACACAAAATTTGTTGGGCAGTAAAACCACACATCACTGCCCAGCGGAGATTCCGTTCGGTTGGCCTCTTCTGCCCCGCGCAAATTCAGGTCGTGACGTACCCCGCACTCTCCTACGAGAACTTCCCTATCGACGGATGTGACTTCGCCTCCACGAATAAGCAGCCCATATCTAACTGTGCCGCCGTCGCACGCCCAGCCGCCGAGGTCGCGCACGTTGGCCGCCTGCGGCGTGTTAAGCCAGCGCAGCGCGTCTAGAGGTTTAAGTGTTCCGGCCACGCTTTCCCTGGCAAATGGGGTGAGTTTGTTGGGGACTTCATTGTAGTATGTAGTGCCGTCTACAGTCTTTCCTATTGGCTTGGTATTGGAAACAACTGCTGTAGCTGGGGCATAATTGGCAATCTGTGACGTGCTGTAGTCGCTTGGGTCATAGGTAACGTTTGCCAGATAATTACGCACCACTTCCGGGCACTGGTGCCACACGACCGTCTTTGTGCCCCTGATGGCTCGTACTGCGGCGGCCATATCACCAATTCTATATGTCATATCGCTTCCATTTTTCGCCCGGATAGCATCCGCTATTGCCTGAACTGACCACTCTTCATAGAGTTTATTGGCCATCAATACCTCACCTCATTTCCGTTTGCGTAAGTCGGGAGTGTTTTGAGTTCCCACGTCGTTCCATTGATAATCGGGACTTTGCCGTTGTCAGTGCCGTCAGCACTAGGAACGGGAAGAGAACTTGAAAATGTAATCGTAACTTTTTTCGCGCCAACAGAATCTTTACTGAAAACGACAATGCCAGTCATGGACGGAATACCATTGTTAAGTGATACTCCCTCGGTTGTAGCAAATGTAATACTGCCTATTCCGTTCGCAACATTCATCTTGGAGTAAATTAGCCCAGACAATTCAGGCCCAGATTCACTAGTTCCGTTATGAAGGGTTGCGACAAGTTTTTGGTTGCCCTGAACAAGCGGAATAATATCATCGAAATCAAGAGTGCTTTCGCCCTCGTAGGACACGAGGCCGCCATCAATGGTGGGCGTTTCGTTTGCTTTCCACACATCAAGCAGATAAGATGTGGGACGGTATGGAATGTCAAATTCTTTAGCTGCATAACTCCACTTTCCATTGCCGACCCATTCTTCGCCAGTTCTAGCCGCGCTTAGTTCGATAACGCGAACAGACATTTTCTCTCCAATAGCAGCATAATTAGCTGTGGTAAATGTGAATGTGATACGCCCATCGGAATAACTATCAAATGTACCATTCCAGTAGTCAGCGTTGTCAACCTCGTCAATCAAGTGAACGGGAAGATTCTGATAGTCATTGTCGTGCAGGTCATTATAATATTGTGCAACACTTGAAGGGTCACAATCGTCGGCTGCTTCAATAACGTTTCCGGCCTTTCTAGTAAACTGGAAGCCTTTGTACCTCATAAAATCGAAAAATTCAGTGCCGAATGTTTCAATCTTCCACGTATTTGTATCCTTATCACCGACAATATTTACTATATCAAAGATTTCACTATTAACATAGCCGCGCCGCCCCGCGTGAGGGTCGGGCATAAATGTAATTCTAACCTCCCTTTTAGACGAGGAATTGTCATAAACAGTTGCAACGCTAGAGCCAAGTTCAAGAGCGTTGTAATTCAACCTAGCATTTACGCCGACGCAAAGTTTGCTTGTAGCGCTAGCAGCGTCAAACAGTCTAATAAAGTCTGCCGGTGTGATATTAGCAGTTACAGTTTTACCATCGGAGGTAGCAGTAAAATTAACCACACCTTCAGCGGAAGTATGCGGAGTGTTAATCTCGATAATCTGCAAGCCCCAAGGGGCATTAAGATTCGTTTGTGGAATGTGCGGAATTGTCAGCTTAACAATTTTCTGCTTAACTGCAAGTTTGCCAGTGCTATCATAGGTAGTTTCAAGAGGAACGATAATGCTAAAGTCATTAGACGCTTCGCTGCCCCAATTTCCAGCGTTATATGAGCATGAGGCAGCATAAATCTGCCCACGCCCTTCCTCGTAGGTTCTGAGCAGGGTAAAAATTGCGTCGCCAGCCTCAACCCACTGATACAGCTCATGTCTTGTAGGAAAGACGCCATTCGGATTTGCCCCATCAAAAACCAAGAAATGGGTTCGCTTATCTGCTTCTTCAATAGATTTAAGGCGTTTATACAGCTCTGCGTCTGCGGCCTGTCTGCCTGCTATTTCCCCCGTCAGTCCCTCATTCAGTTTGTTAACTGCGTCGCCTGTGGTATTAAGCTGACCAACCACTTTACAAAGCGTTTCGTAGTAGCTCATGCTTTCGTCATATACAAGCGGGAGAATGGGCTGGCAGTAAAAACGCATTTTGTTCAGCATACTAACTGTGTCCATAACTTCACTCCTTTACCATACGTTCATAAATTCGGTTGAAAGTTCACTAATCATTCTACGCTCGATATTGATAAGAGTGTTAGCAACGTCTTTCATAAGCTCGATTCTCGCCTTCCCGCCTGCCTTACCTTTGATTGTCTCCGTGGTGTTGGCTTTGCGGTCAGACGTTTCGTTGTGCGATTCGGTGTTGTCGTTCTTCTGGTCAACCAATGCGCGCCGGGCGTAGGACAGGTACGCCATGCCCGCAGCGTCCTCTGACGGCTTCACAGACACAAGGCCGTTCTGAGGCGTGTCGCTGTCGAGATTGTAATTGTCGGCAGTGATAGTATTGTTATTCGTGCTGCCGCCATTCGCCTTGTCGTTGTAGTCACCAACAAACGTGCGGACAAGATTAGTGTCTCCGTACAGCGCTTCAATGTCCTCGGCCGTGAAATCACGAATACTGTTGAACGTAGACTTAACAAGCTGCGTATAGTACGGAGCGATTTCGGCAAGCTGCTCATTCATGTGGAATACCCAAAGCGCCGCCGTTTCCCAACCGATTTCGCGGGTATAATAATGGGCAAGAATTTTACGGCAAATATAATATGTAGTCGGGCCGTCAACAAATACCCACGGAATTACACAACGTTTGAACGGTGAATCCTCTCTGCCAGTTTCGCCAATAGGAAACATTTTAGGCGCTGCAACGCCAATGATTTCATCAATCGTCAAAGTGGTATCACCGGCCAGAGATTCACAAATGTATCTTACCTGAGTAGTATACAAACTCATTCTTTCGATTCCCTCCCGCCGCTATCAGTATTCGGGTCAAGCCAGTCGTTAATTGTATTGCCTTCATCGTCGGAAATACCGGACGTATAAAGAGAGTTAACAGAGACTTTAATATTCAGCCCAAACATTTTGTTAATTTGCTCAGCCGCTTGCTGACGTGATTCCAGCTTTGACATTCGACAAGCAGATGTACCGGCAGTTGCCTGTTGAATTTCATCAGTGACAAGGCGTTCACGTTTGGAAATCGTCAGGTTCGGAACGCCCTGCATTGCCAAAGCCTCATTCCAGATTTCGCGTTTAAGGTCTTGAAGCTCAGCGGCAGTATACGGAACGCCCGGATTAAGCACCTGAATATTATTCAAATTCAGGTCTTTGTCTCCAAAGATAATAGGAACATTGCCGTCATACTGCATCATAAGGTTTTTGAACGTAAGACGCTGGGATTCTGGACAAGTAACAATAACCGGGGTTTTCTGTGCTGCCGCATTAACATCTACGTCGCGGTCAATGTTCTCAATGCGGTGGGCATAAATCCATGCTTCATAAGCGGACGGAAGCCTCAAGCGGTTATTCCAGATAAGAACTGAGTTTGTATTGTCCAATTTCCACTGATTCTTACCAACACTTGAAGCATACGCAACACGGTTGATTGGCGTGTTGTATACATCAAATGGCCCGTTAGCCATTACACGCAATGCAAGATAACCGTGCTTGTCATAATCTTCCTTGCCCTCAATACGAGCAGCTTCGGAAAGAACGTCGTCTTTGAAGAACACAGCGCAGCCAGTAGAGAACAGGCACAGTTCCAAGAAGCGCGGGTCAACACTAGGTGGTAGGTTTTCCCACGTAAACAGAGACGTTGCAATCTCTGTTAGCTTGTTGTAGTAAAACTGATACCGTGTAGTGTTGTCGTATGCCGTTTCCCAAAACTGCCGCGAGTGAGAGCCTCTTGGGTTTCGGTATGGTTTACTCAAATTATTATCACCTACTTACAGTGAATTATCAAGCGAATAGTTGCCTACGCGCGTAAACGGATTGCCAGCTGACAGGTCGATGCAACGCCAGAAAGTAATACCCTTATCGTAAATCTGAACAAGTGATGCTGTCACGTCGGCGGGAGCGCTGCCAGTAAGATTGCAACCACAAGTCTTGACGTAATTCCATGCCTTTCTGCCGTTGCGGTTTGGCACTTTCAGACGGTTCGTCTTATAACCGTACATGGAAAAGAAATCGTCGATTATTTTCGCAAACTGACCTTGGATGCGATATGGCATGTAATGGAAGCCTTGCTGACCAAGCGCACAGTAAACACTAGACGACTGCTGACCGCGAGAATGATTGGGCTGCGTTGATGCTGTTTTAACCTGCGCGACAAGATTGATTGTATCATTAAGAATATTTGAACTGCCATTGATTGCCGCGCCAGTAATGCCGCCGCCAGAGCCTCCACCAGTTGGCGGCTGATATGCGTTCGGGAAGGAAACGACATTTGTCCCGGCTGCGGCAGGAGCAGCCGCAATTTCGCTCAACCCGCCAGTCGCAACAGCCGCACCAACACGAGCCGCAGTTGAAATAGCTGTGTTCGCAACACCGGCAGCAATCGCATATTTATTCTGCGCAATCCACGCCTTGAAAGTATCGACGTTCCAAGCGCACTGCGGAAAACCGCCCATAATCAGGGATTCCTGAAAGTTTGACGGAAGCCCTTTATAGTTAATAGGGATAGACGCACATTCCAGATTGCCATTAGCCGCGCCAACGATATAAAACAGCGGTTTACGGTCCGTGAAATATTCATAGGCATAATTTGCTGCGTTACCTTGTAGATTATCTACATACACGCCGCAAAACGGAGAAGTGTAAAGTTTGTTGTTTTTAGGCTTATAGCCATCAAACGTTCCTGTAAAGGCAGGGACGCCATTCATTTTATAAGGCACAAGTCCATCAGCCAAGTCACCAGTAATTGACCAGTTCATAAAGAACTTTGGGTACATCGTAATGCTGACAATGCCATCTGCTTTATTTGCTTTTGTTGCTGCTTCGATAACAGCATTTGCGCTGTGCGGGGCAGACTGCGGGTTATCCGGGTCGTAATCGAAGGTGTTTTTTGTTAGTCCTGTATAAATGCCACTATCCACGCCGCCGACGCCGCCGGTATAAGAATCTTTAATGACCCACTTGTTATCTTCATAAACGGCTTTCCACGTGGCAAGAATACAAATAGTGTAATGTGATTTCTCAAAAATTTGCGGAAAATAATCTGCATCAAACACATATTCGCCCAACTCAAACGATTCAGGGATTAGGTTGTCACCAATCGCGTCAGTCATGGCGTGCTCACGCTCAACCCAGCACTCTCCAACATTAACATCAAACAGATACGTCTGCATTGGGTCAATAGTGTAGTAAATGCGCGAAGTGGTATTGCTGATATACTCAATTTGCGTAATAAACGCATAAAACCATTTTGTGCCGTAAGACGTGTTGCGGAACATCATGTAGTTGCAATCAAAAAGGTCATCAGCAGTTTTATCCAACGTAATGTATGGCCTAGGATAACGCTGATAAGAAACTTTATTAAAATAGAAAGCAAGCGCATACGTCGTAAAAGCCGTAGCTTGCTGTTCGGGGCTATCAAACCAAATGGTATGGTCGAATGACGGTTCAAGAGGGACATTCTTTAGAATGTACACTTCTGAATTTGGAACAATCATCGACATGAAACCACCTGCCTTTAAGAAATTTCCCTCCAACCCACCCGACCACTATTTATAACGCCGTGGCCATTCGTCTGTAACTTAATTACTTAACAGTAACAGTACACGTTGCTTTCTTAGTGCCGTCAAAAGCGGAAGTAGCTGTAATCGTAGCGGAAGTGGATTTTGCGTCTGCATCAACCGTAACAACGCCAGCGGCCGAAACCTTTACGTCATCCACGCTGCTCGTCCACACAACAGTCTGCGGGGCGAAGTATTCAGTTGCTACAACAGCGGAAAGCGAGACGCTGCCGCCCTTCTGGACAGTAGCAGTGGTCGGGGACACAGTAACGGAAGTGACCGACGGAGTACCCGGAACGAACAGAACAGAGTTAGCAAACGGGGACACAGAGAACGTTTTCCACACGTGGTAGAAGTAGTTCCAATAAAGACCCTGACCGTTGTACTGTTCAGTGAACTGCGTCAGCATATCGAAAACCATGAACCAATCCTTATCGACAATCACTGCCGGGATTGCGTTCAGCGCAGCAAGCTCCTCCTGAGACGGCTCGTTGTACGTTGGGTCGCCAGCAAAGATTTCACCAAGGCGGGCAGTATCGAGATCACCAAAGCCGTCAATCAGAACACGATGGCCAAGGAACTCTGCCTTATCCATGTTAAATGCAGACGCAAGAACATTCACGTCCATGGTCGCGTCAAACACAGAGTTAACAATCATGTACTGGTCGGACTTGTCAGTAAATGTACGGACTGCTGCGGGGTTGTACTCGCTGTTCATGAACGTCAGCTTGTTGGACACACCCTTAACGGTGGTGATAATCGCCTTCGCATTTTCGGCGGTCACGGTCGGGACGGTGACGGGGTACACCCGGCCATCAAGGATATGACGAGCAAGCAGATACTTCATGACGAGGAACTCGTCATAGTTAGCGCCCGTATACATGGAATCGACGATTCGAGCGATAAGGTCGGTAACGCCATCCCAAGACAGAAACGCCTGTTTGAGCTGCTCCTGCGTAACGGTTGCCTTATAGAACTTCTGATAGTTCATAATGTGGAAGGCCGCGCGAACATCAGGCACAACGCGCTTGAAAACTTCCTGCTCGGCAATCTCAGGATTGAACTCCTGAACCTTTGCGATGTTGACGAAGATTTCCTCGATAGATTCGCCGTACTCAAGAACACCCTTCTTGAAGAAAGCAATGGGGTTAGAGTACATCTTCGACGTGAGCATCACGCGGCCAATGCGATTGACCAGAGCATTCAGGAACTCATTCTGGAGCGCCGGATAGTCCATGATAATCGCACCAATCGTGCGAATGGATTCAACGTCGTTTGCGTCGGCTTTGGGAACATAGTTACGGTAATCAACCGAAGCGTTATTGCGGATAACATTCAGAATATCCGCAGCGGACGTGGTAAGCGTCCTAATCTTAGGCTTAACAGGCATAAGCATTTACTCCTTTCAAGAAAACAGGTCATCATATTTTTCCGGAGATTCATCTTCATCAGGTTCATCTTCCGGGAGTTTAAGGTCTGCCGGAGATTTTGGAGAAAGAAAACGGTCTTTGTATTCCTTCACCACATTCTCGTACTTTTCTTTGTATTCGTCGCGCTCCTGCTGCAACTGAGGATTCGACATTTCGTCATACATACCCATCAGAGCGGAAACATCCTTGAGTGTATCTTCATCGTCGGCAGTGGCATACTTGCCGATAATAGCCTGAAACTGTTCACGGGTTAGCACATTAAAATTCCTCCTTAATAGAATCTAGCATATGGATTAAGCATCATCCATAATGGCATTGACTTTGACTTTTTAGGGATAGGCTGTGGAGCTGGAAGGTTTGTTAGGTATGTGTACCATTTGTCGGCGTTTGACATACGCAACGCCCTGGTCTGCTCCCATGCAGAAAGATTGGGCCGTTCATACTGCACAAGCCAAGTGTCTGCTAAATCGGCGGGAGAATCGGTAGAATGAATGAACGTTTGCCATGCAGCTGTATAGGACGGAAAGTAAGGATTTTGACCAAATTGAAGATTGTTGTCATACTCATACTTAATCCGATTTAGTTCCAAATCGCCACATTGCAGCGGGTCATCCCAACCGTCCCCCGCCCAGTCACTAAACTTTGTACGTGGCGTCCATTGCACAAGGCCATAGCCAGCGTTAGGGTCGCCCAAGGCAAAAGTCGCTTCTGTCTGTCCGGGATTCAAACTTGATTCAACTTGCATATTGCCAAGCATACCGGAAACGGCATTAACTGACCAACCTAGAGCGCCAAAATAATTCCATATGATACGCGCATTATTTCGCATTGCGTCGGCTGTCATTTTGCCAAGCTCATTAGTATAGTAAGATACCCACTCTAGCCCCTCAGAGGCCATACTTGCGTAATCAGGTAAACAGTAGCCACGAATAGACTTCTGGTCTACTGTGCGTTCCATCAACTTAACGGAATCGCCGTTATTACCCTCAATTACTGTAAACGTGTTTCCGTTTACAACGCCAACTATACCGCAGTGGTCTGGTTGCCCCTGATTGTCACCAGAGCCAGAGTCGTCCCAATCGTATTGAATAATGTCGCCCATCTGGGGCGCATAAGCATCGTTTTCTTCCCATCGGTTAATGTTCTGGTATAGCGTTACCATGTAAGGGCAATAGGCCGTAGGAAAAATAATATCCGTTAAGCCTAGAGCAATGCCGACGTATGAAACGAACACAGCACACCACGGTGAAGCGTAAGTAACGGTCGGGCCTCCTACATCTGTTTGGTAGCTATTATAGGCGTCAATTATTTTCTTATAACTGCCGTCGTATTCATTAAGGCCGATGCACGATTGAGCAAAAGTGTAAACTGACGTTCTTAGTTCTTGCTCAGTCATTTAATAGTGAGCGTGTTGATAAGAGACTGCATAACAGAAGTGTTGTTATTGATGGCAGTAGAAAGCTCAGAAATCTCTGCCTTGTACTCCTTCGTCAAATTGCTAATCTCTTCCTTGTGGTATTCCTGTGACTTATTGACATAGAAAAACATGATAAGACAACAAGCGATAGGAAAGCCCACATTTGAAATAAGCTGAACAATTTCGTCCATGCACTTTCACTCCTTTCTATACTAACATTTTAACACAGACCAGTAGTTGTGTCAACTGTTAAAAATTGGAAGAGGCAGGGAGCTGGTTAATGCTGGAAGCAAAATGGTGTTTTCCTATATCTGTCTCTTATACACATCT
>OJRU01000002.1_pt1 | contig 39441 bp, 41 predicted proteins | sample 1599321 | NCBI WGS metagenome assembly OJRU01 (sample SAMN03922539, study PRJEB24848) | human gut metagenome | isolation source: stool sample | host: Homo sapiens | place: Germany | collected 2010-05 | reverse complement strand
TACGGCCATAAACGCATTTTGGGACAGGGGGAATGTCCGGCTGCTGGAAGAGCTGCTGGGATACCACATCCCGGACAAGCCATACGCGGGAGAATTCATAGATATTTTAGCCGGCTATCTGCGTTCTCCCAGGTTCGGCGCAGAGGCATAACCATAAAAATCTCCCCCGCCAGCCATAGCCAGCGGGGGATCATCATATCGTCAGTTCTTGTTCTTCATGCTCACCGCATCAAACGCACCGTTCGCCGCGAGGCTCACGACCACCGCGTTCACCACGCACAGCGCCGCAGCGTCCCACGTCAGGGCGCCGGTGAAGAATGTGGCCGCCAGCAGGATGATTAATGCCACCACGTAGCTGAAAATCCTCGTCGGGATGCGGTCAAGGAAACCCACGCCCTTCAAGAGCTGCGTCACGAGGGTCGTCGCTAGCGTTGCGCCGGCATAGGTTGCAAGGATCGCCCAGGTAAAGAATTCGTTCACTCTCTTGTCCTCCTTTAGTTTAGATGTTCCGTCGCCTGTTCATTCAAAAAGGCAAGATACTTGTGCCTCGCCTCATTGTATGCCTGTATGCCATCCTCTACTTCGCCGTTTGGCGCTCCGCGCTTGTAAGCCATCGCTACCGCATAAGAGAGCTTTGCCGTGGCCATCTGCATTTCGAGAGAAAGCAAGTCCTGCCGCTTGCGTGCCGCGGCAACCGCGTCCACGGCGGCATCACGCTTGCGCTGTCCGCGCTGCCAGTAAAACACCGCCATACCGGTGATAATGCTCGGCACAAGGCCAAGAAGGTATGATCCTATGTTCATTATTTGAGCACCTCCAGCCGCCCGTATTTGTTCCAATACCCGCTGCCGCTCGCGTCGATCGGGCGGATCACCACGCCGTCATCACGGCCCTTGGCTTCGATCACACGCCCCCGGCCGGCATAAATGCCTACATGGTGCATGCCCCCGTCCCGCTCGCGGAACAGCAGGTCGCCCTCACGCAGCTCTGCGCGCGGGATTGGCTCGCACATGGCCCACAGGTGGTTGCAGTTGCGCTTGCTGGATACGAGCCCAAGGTCCTGCAGGTAGCGCGAGATCAGGCCCGAGCAGTCGAAGAGGGCCATATCGGTGACGCCGAGGGAAGTTTGCTTTTGCCAGAACGAGATCGTTCGTTTGGCGTTGACCTCGCTCGTGTCCTTGCGCCGGATCAGCGCTTCGGTGATCTCCGTCTCGCCGTTGCCGCCCCAGCCGTAGGGGTCGCAAAGGTGGTCATAGCCATACCGCACGAGGCCCAGCGCCCGTTCGGACGGCCCCGGCGTGGGGCCAACAGGGTCCTTCCGCAGCGCCTCCCACGTTTTGCGGCCAACGATGCCGTCCACCACAAGGCTTTTCCGCTTCTGGAACGTGCGCACCGCCGTATCCGTCGCCGGGCCGAACACGCCGTCAATATCACAAGCGACACCATGCACATTTAGCCTGGTCTGCATTTCCCGCACGTCCTCGCCCTGCATGCGGGGCTTATCCTTTAAGCGCAGGGTGCGCTGCACGACAACTTGGGGTTCTTCCGGCTCCTCCGGCGTGGCAGGCGGCATGAGCAGATACACTTCATCCCGTTTGAGAACGTCCTCCCATTCCATCCAGCAGTTGCCGTTGTCTCCCCAATCCTCGCCCCACGAGTTGCGGACCTTTACACCCTCGATCAGCCGGCTTGACATGCCGCTTCTTTCGTGCAGGCCATAGCCGAGGATCATCATCATGTGCCCGCTGCCGCCCTCTGTGTAGGCCAGCCAGTTGTTGGGCTTCAGGAACCCGAACGCATTCACGTAAGCTGCAAAGGCGATGCGCATGCCCTTGGTTTTGAGCGACTGGACGACCGCCGCCTTTACTTCCTCTACAGTATGGAGCTTGGCATATGTCCAGCCCGCGCGCTCCGCCGCAAGCGGGATGATGCGCGGCGCATAGCCGTTGGCAAGATCAATTACATCCGTAACTTCTTCTTCCGCTATGTCATTTCCCTTTAACGGCAAACCGTAGTCCGCCGCCAGGCTGTACGCCTCGCGCGGGTACAAGCCGGGAAGTTTGTGCGTGCGGAAGTAGCCGTAACCCCAGTTGCCGCCCACAGGTTTGCCGTAATATTCGGTAAAGGCTGCCTCCAGAGGGCACATAACGCACTTGCCAACCTGCTGGTCGCTGTTGGGAACTTCGCATTCCTTGATCGCTTCTTCCGGGAACCGCATTGCACCAACCAGGCGAACGCTGTAATCCCTTGGATCTGCCGCTTGTTCGAGCATGCCAGTATTGTATTGTTTCATGCTTGTACCTCCTCCAAGTCAAAGTGCGCCGCCACCTGCGACGGCGGCCAAAGCATCGGGTCTATCGCTTGCGTACAGACGTACACCACGTCTCCTTCGCGCACACGCATGCCGGCGCTCGCGCCCATGTTGTAGGTGTACGGATACACGCCCGCCGCGTCCGGGACAGGCCGCACGCCGTATACCGCCTCCATGCCCGCGCTTCCGGGCGGCTGGTGCGCCATAGCCGTCACGGCCTGCCGTGCAAAATATACCGCGCCATCATGGGTGAAAGCCTCATACTGCGCGTAGCTTTTTCCAACCTCCCATGCGGGGAGCGCCGGGGCGAAAAGCCCCGCCGTCGCCACGGGCTTTACGCCCGCGAGCTGCGCCGCGCCCGCCGCCGCAAGGTCGGTGATGCGTGTATCCTTCCGGGCGATTCCTGCTTTTACCGCGTTTACACGGGATTCCAGTTCAGACCGTAATATCATGGACTGCCTCCTCCAGCTCTGCGATTTTTGCAAGCAGCTCGTCGTATGTCGCGCTTTCGGACAAAACGACCTGCTCCCCATCTTGATTTCGCGTCCAGCGCCCGTCCACGCGCAAGTCTCCGATCTGCAAGCCGTACGGCTGCGCGTCCACAAGCTCCGCGCCGAGAGCGGCTTCCAGCTCTTCCTTCTGTGCTTCGTCCGCCACGATCACGTTTTCCACCATGTCCCCTTTTACTGCTGCGAATTTCATATGTCCTCCTTAAACATTTGCTCCTAAGGTAAAAGCACCCGTTCCGATATTGGTATAAAACCGCTTCCCGACTTTATCCCATAGCCCCGGCACATTATCAGACTTCCGATAGCACGGAACAAAATCGCCTACAAGCTCCCCTGCAGGGTTGTATATCTTGCAGTAGTAAAGGTTGGCGCATGCGGGCAGAAGGTCGGTCACATGATTCAGCGCAAGCAGGTACAGCGGCCTATCCGATCTCGCCACGCTGCCCGGCGTGCCGTTTATCGTCTGCGCTGCCCCGTTTATCTTGCAGGAAATAGCCCCTGAGATGTTAGACACGTCGATTTCATATGCCGTGTTCAGCGCACATGAGCCAAAATTGAAAGCATCATAAGCGCCGAGGTTCCACGAGGCCATGTTTGCGTTTACGATGAAGTAATTTCGATAGTACGGCGCGGCGGTCTCGTGCGAGCCAATTAGGCATTGCAAGCGATTTAGAGACTGTGTGATTTTCACCTTTATAACAGCGCGGAACCCCGTTCCCAGGCTAATGCCCGTATTTATGTACTGCGTTCCGGTTGTGCCGATATACTCTACCATCTGGAAGTCGGTTACGCTTGCGGGCTTGGGTTGATCGAGAGGGATGCGAATGTAGATTACGCCCTGGTAGCCATTAGCGCCATTATGACGATTTCCGAGTTCCATGCCAGAACCGCCACCGCCGCCTGCGCCATAAAATGTCCCGCCTATTGGGTTGGTATTTGCAATCGCTGGGTCTCCGCCGCTTGTTCCGCCCCCAAGCAACCCACCTAATGCACGATCGGCATCATTGTACCTGCCTGCATACTGTCCTTCTCCGCCATTGCTTCCGTTGCTTCCGCCTTTTCCTCCCGTCGCGTACTCATTATAATTGTCGTTCGATTCGTCTCTCCATGCGCCTCCGCCTGCGCCAGCGCAATGCGGTTTTCCACTAAAATATGTTGTATCGCCAAACGGATATGTTGCAACGCCCGCACCGGCCAGTCCATCTACATGGTAGTCAGCACCGCCACCGCCGCCGCTTGCACCCGTCGCGCCGCTGTACCCATATGGTATAGTGTTTACAGCCATTGCCCCGTTTGCGGCCAGCGAAACATCCCCAGAAACAGATGATGCTCCGCTGTTACCCGCACCGACAACCGCAACAATATTATTGATTTTTTGTTGTAGCGCTTGCGCGATAAATCCACCGGAACCACCGCGACCGCCGCCGTTACGACTGCCGTTTTCACCGGCTGCCCCGCCCCCGCACATCCATATATCTGCCTGTACGGGCTTTTCAACGCTCAGCGTTCCCGAGCTTGTCAGCGTCAGCAGCCTGTACTGCTTCCCATCGCCCATGGTGACGATCTGATCCGTCATGGCACCGGTGTATGTGATCGCGAGGGCAGCCACGTCTATGCCCGCAAGCGCGGCTATCATCAAGCGCCTGCGGACGTCCATAAAGCTCATGCGCTCACCACCTCAGCACAGACGACGCAGCCGTTCTTGATGGACATTTCGTAGGTTTTGTTCGGTTCAAAGGTGGGGACGCTGCCGATATAGGTCGCAGTTTCTGGGAGTGTCACCGTTATGCTGCTGCCTGTGGTAAATTTGAGCCAGTAGTCAAAATCTGCGGCGCCGGTGAAGCTGATCGTAAGCGAAGTTACCGCATTCAGAAGCTCGTGTTCCGTGTTATTCGCGGCCGTGACAGTGGTAACTGCGTTGTTACTGGTGCGCGCGTCGATCGTTTTTGGTTGCGCTCCGATTTGACTAAGCGAAATATCCTTTGTGCCATCGAAGCTTGCATTCCCTATCTTGCGCGGGGTTTGGAGCTTATCCGCTGACTTAACTACACCATCAGCGCTGCCGCCATAGGTAGTGACAAGCATCGCGTCGCTTGCCGCCGCTGCGCCGATACTTGCCGGCGTGTGCGTATGCGTAGAAAGGGACAGGCTTTTCCACGCACCGAAGCCCCACGAGCCGGGGCTTGTGCTTACGTCAAAAACCCCAGTCCGGAAGAATATGCCGGAAGCGGAAACCAATGTCTGAATAATTACATTTGATGTATATCTATCGGCATAGGATTCAGCTGAACCGACATGGAGCAGGAGAACATCCCCTGTGTTCACAGGACAACCTGTAAGCAGGTTCACACCCGTATCAGGGTCGATGTAGTCCGAGAACACATATACACCGGTTTGGGTGTATCCATTGAGGCTAGAATCCGCTTCAGATTCTCCAATCCACGTGCTGGTTCCGAGCGCTCCTAACGCGCTTAAAGCCTGCGCAGCGGTCTTTGTGGCAAGTTTCCCGCCAATGTCTGTGAACACTGGCAAGCCGGATGCGGAGCCAATCTTTCCGTCCGATGTAAGATTCCCATGTGTATGGCTCGCTGCCGCTGCCCCGATGGAAGTGGGCGAAATCGCATCACTGCCGCCCGTGGCATGCGTCGATGCGTGAGCAGGGAAGGCGCCCCCAGCGATGTCCTCGCATGCCTTTGCCGCCGTATTGGCGCGGTTCGTGGCTGTGTTTGCATTCTGTATAGCCGTTGCCGTGTTGGTCTGCCGTGCTGTCTCTTGGCTTTGTCTGATTTGCTCTGCCGATATGCGGCCCGCTTCTGCGGTGGAACGGTTTTTTTCCGCACCCACCCGGGCGGTTTCTGCATTCGCCCGGGCGGCCTCGGCAGCGGTGCGGGTACTCTCGTTATCTTCCCTTGCAACCTCTTGAGACCGCCGCGTTTGTTCCGCTGTCGCCCGCTCATCTTCGGCGGTAGCGCGGGCTTGCTCTGCGCTTCTCCGTGCCGTCTCTGCGCTCTCGCGCACAGCTTCGGCGGCATTCCGATCGTTTTCGCTGTTCTTTCGCGTGGTCTCTTGTGCTTGCCGCGTCCGCTCCGCCGCCGCACGCGCGTTCTCTGCGGTGTTCCGGGCATCTTCCGCGGCCTCACGAAGCGATTCAGCGGCGACGCGGGCCAGCTCCGAAGCTACGCGTTCATCTTCGGCAGCCTCGCGGGCATCCTCCCCGCTTTCCCGGGCGGCCTCTTGGGCTTGCCGCGTTTGTTCCGCCGCAACGCGTTCGTCCTCGGCGGCATCGCGCGCATTCTCTTGACTTACGCGCAGTTCTTCCGCCGTTTCGCGTTCGAGTTCCGCTGCCGCGCGTTCGTCCTCGGCAGTGTTCCGGTTAGCCTCCGCCGCCTCGCGCAACGATTCGGCGGCGACACGAGCTAGTTCCGCCGTTACGCGCGACGCTTCGGATTCCTCGATATTGAGGACGCGCGCAAGCGCAGCGGTGAGCGCGGTAAATTCATCCACCGTTTCGAGCACATCGTCAGAATATACGACGTCCTCAACGTACAGCTCGAAGCACGGTGAGCACAGCGTCGCACCACTTGCTTCAACGATGAGGATTTCGCACTCCACAACGCCGGGAGAGGAAAGAATATTGCTCCCGAATTCGTATTCGATCACGCCGCCGTCCGCTGTGCATGGGTAAAGGTACTTCGCCCCGCTTTCGTGCTTTGCCCGGAGCGAAATGATAGCGCCCTCAGGCGGCTCGAACGGGCAGGAATCCTTCGTTATGGTAGCGCGCAGCTTGCGGGAAGCATACTCCCCGCGCTTTGCGTTTATGCGGCACTGACTGCCGATTTTGCCCGCATCCAAGGCGATGCAGTAAAGGATGCTCTGCATGGCGTTCCTCCTTTGGGTTTTCCTGTTTCAATGGTACGATGGGAAAATAATTGTTTCGCCCCCTTTTGGGGAATTGACAAAATGTTGGGGATGGGGGAGAATGACTGAGATAGGGGGTGTCATTGTGGCGACATGTATATTCTGCGCGCTTGTCGCAGTTGTATATTGCTGGGCATTTTCAAAAGTTCATGCGCATGAGGACAAGATAAAGCTTCTTCGTTCTGTGGAAAAAACGTACTGCGAGCATCTCAATATAGGAACAAGCGAAGAATGGCTTTGTGTGCCCGGGTCACACTGGGAGGCGCCTCCGGAGTCAAGGATGATAAGGCCGGAACAGGATCATCGTTTCAGTATTAACACGCATGAATTGCTTTGTGGATTTGCGACCATTGCCTTGTGTTTCATCTTGGATGCGGCGGAAGCGGATGATGCTTTTGGAATTGTATTCGGGGCAGAGACATATGTTGCTTCAATGGTGTGCGCAATTGTGGGGGCAAAGCTATCGCATGTGTTGGAGATCCGCAACCGTCTGTTCTGCCGCAAAGCCGCGTATAGCGCATCAAAATTAGGAAGCGAGAAAGCGGCAATTCCAACCATGGAATTCGGCACCGCACGAAAGAAATACATCGAATTTAAAAAACAACTTACAGAAGTGAATGCGCGAAGGAATCAACTAGAAGGCCGCTTGCACATCGTTTCTATGGTGGGAATATGGTCAATCATATGCGTTCCACTGTTGGCGAGCCTAGGAAGATAAGATAGCGGAGGGATGCAAATACAGCCCTCCGCTAGTTGTGTCCGGATCACCCCCGCGCGTGCGGGGAAAATCTTAGTTTTTACTTTCCACGCATCTTCGCAAGTTCCTGCTCCACGAGCGCCTTATTCCAATGGCGCACGTCCTTTCCAACGCCAAGCGATTCAAACAGATACAGCCGTTGCTTTTCCGGAAGCGCAGCGAACGCGGGGTTGGAATACACGGCGCTCATTATGAGAAGCCCCCGGCTGTTATCGATCGTTTCGCCTTCCTTGTCTTTTAAGCCGGAATTGATTCCGCGCGACAGGGTTTTGGCGACGATATAATCCTCAACGCTTAGCCCCACCTTCTTCCCATCCCGCGCTTTCACCACCCAGGACAATGAACCGAAATCGTATACGACATCCTTACTTAGAAGAAACTCCTCCTTTGCAATCGCATTGGCATAAGACGTTACATAGGTGAGCACAGCAGCACGGTCGGAATCATCCAGCCCGGAATATGATCTGGATTTCAGGAGTTGCGTCACGACCTCTGCGTTTGTCCTGCCCATGGTGCGCTGGTACTGCGCGCGCTCGTGGGACGTGAATTCGTAGGTAGCATCGTCATATTCCAGCCTGTACGCCGCCACGCGCGGTATCACCGAAAGCACGCCCGTTTCCTGATACACGCGGTAGATCTCGAGCGCAGCCTCCGTTGCGTTCTTGGAATATACGTTGGACGGGTTCAAGAATACATTGAACGGGTTGTTCGCGCCCCCGTTTGACAGAACGTCGTTGCCCAACACATCAACGACCGGCGCAAGCTCGTTCCGTGCGCCGGGCAGCTTGGACACGACCTTATTCCGCGCGGTTCCGATCCAGTCGCCGGTTTCATAACTCGTTCGCGCATAAGGATCGGCAAGTTGCGCGACCTGTCCAAGCGCGGTTGGGACGAACTGCGTAATGCTTCCGAGCGCCGCGTCGATCATGCCGGAAGTAACGCCCTCCTGCGAAAATAGCCCTTGGATTCCCTGCAAGAAGCTCTGCTCGAAAATCACGTTCCCGCCGGCGGCAAGCGCGTTGAAGATCGCGTTTATCGGCTTCGCTATCCAAGCGGCAGCCGCGGATTTTTCGGTATCATCTTCATCAAGCTGAATGCCCTTCACGGCATTTTTCCCGTCTTTCATACTCTGGACGAAGTCCGCGCTGATCGCCATAAGCCCACCGACAGGCTGCGCCCAATCATATGTGTAACTCTTGCCGTCGATCACGACGCTATACGGCGCAACGCCAAGAATGTTCTTCTTGAACGCGGCCAGATCCTTATCTTCATCATCGTCCCCTCCGGTGAGCACACCTTTTGCGGCAAGGGCGGCTGCAATGAGCATGATGAGCGTGCCGGTGATGCCTTTGGACAAGGCCGTAACATAATCCTTTTGCATCTGCGCGGTCATGCTGCCCTTTTTCACCGCGTAAGCATAGGCGCTGGATTTCCTCGCAAGCGCGTTTACAAGCCCGGCAGGGCTGTATTCAACCAGTGCTTTTACAAGGTTTGTGGGCGTCTTGGTAAAGGGCACCAACAGGGTTCCGAGGCCGAATTCTTTATTGAAGTTGAACGCGTTCCGGATTGTTGAACCAAGTTTGGTTACGGCGTTGTCGTCCTGCCAAGTCCGCATGAGCGCCTCGGCGGTCGCGATCTCGATCATCTCCGCCGTAGGTTCCGCAGCGTTGTTCAGACGAAGCTGGTTGTTGAGCGCGTTCGTAAAGTGGTACTCAAAGAACGGGCGGTCGCCCGCGTCGAGCAGGAACCCGGTTATCCGATCCATCATGTTCAGTGCGTTGGATAGCAGCATCGCGGGGCGTTTTATTGGGGAAGCCGCTTCGCGTTGCGCTTTGTTGTAGTGCCGGATTGCGTTCCCGCTGCCGATTTCAAAGCGGTCGTTGCTGTACTCCCGTGTGTTTACATGGTTCCGGAAATCATCAAAGCTTTCATACAGGCCCTTCTTCGCCGCTTTCAGTGCGGCGCGATTCGGCGTGGTAACGCCAGTAGTTCTAATTCCCGACGATGCGTCGATCGGCGCAAGTTTCGGGGTGCTGGACAGGTCGCTCACATCGAGAGACGCGATCTCAGGCGGCGTGAGCATGCGCCGTTTGGGCGGACGCGCTTGCGCACGCGCTCCACCAACACCGCGTCCCGCAACGCGGCCTCGCGCTTATCGTGCTTGGCGATCTCCCTCGCGTGCGCCGTGGCGTTGCGGATGATCTCCCGTTCGACGGCCTGCGCCTCCTTCCGGGATGCGGCGCGCAACAGGCGCATTTGCTTATTCAACTCCTGAATCTGCGCCTGCTTTTTGTCGGCAAAGGTCTGCGATTTGAAGTAGGCTTCAAACACATAGCTCCAAGCGTCCGCCGCGAAGGAATCCAGATCGTATGCGAACTCGTTCTTGTAGAAGTTCTCCTTCCCGATGCTCTTGGCCGCGAGCAGGAGCGCGCGCGGCATGTCGCTCGCGTTCGTGTCCGGCGGGAACAGGGTGGGATTCATCTGCGAAAGCTCCTGCCACGCGGAATCAAGCGCGATCCCGGCGTTCGTGAGCTTCACGGAACCGAACAAGGAGGCGCGGTACGCCCCGTAGGTGTCGCTGAGGACGGCCGCTTCGAGCTTTTGATCTTCGGAAAGCGAGACGCCGGTTTCGCGCAGATAGCTCCGCACGCCGGCATACGCCTCGTATCCGGCAGCATCGAACGTGTTGGATTTCTCAATCACGCGCTTCATGAGGCCGATTGTCATTTCCTCCACTTCGGCCATGTTCGGTTTCTTGGCGTGGGAAAGGTACTCAAAAACCTTGATTAGATTCGCCTTGAAGGTATCGTAATCAAAGCTGCTGTTGTACTCTTTCAGGATGCGTTTCGCCAGCGTACCGACGTATCCCTCCTTGACCTTGTGGCCCGCAGTAAGTTTCACCTGATCCTCCGCAAGGTCGAGCGCCCGGCGCAGCTTTTCGTTGCCGGCACGCAGCTCGTTCACGTCCACCGGGGAGGTGTCTTTGAGGGAGAAGCGGAGGTTGCTATTTTCGTCTGCTTCGGATATACTGTTAAAAGAAGCAGATTCAATGAGCTGTTGCCTGCCGCTTTTAGTAGCGGCCGCACTGCGGTCTTGGTCTGCTTTTGCTATTACATCCAAATCAAACCCGCCCCCATCCGGCATGAGGATGCGCACGCAGTGCGGCTTGTTCCGGTTGGTTCTCTGAACAACGACCGCTTCGTTCCCGCGCTTCCCATTCAGAACGACCGGCGCGGCAATCGTGAAACTTTCCACGCTGTTGCGTCCCTTGTGTTCCGTATGATGTTCAACAAATACACCTCGTTTCACGACGGCGGGCGCAGCTTTTGCCGCTGCAAACTCGGCATCATCCTTGATATAGTGCACCAGCTCGCTTAACGCGCTTTCGTCGAAGGAAACTTTACCGAACCCCTGCCGCTCCACGCTGTATTTCAGGGAGCCATAGAACGCTTGCAGCCCCTTGCGTATGAGCGTCCTGTCCGGTTTGCCGTTCTTGCGTGGCCTGATGCCGCTTTCAATCGTTGCGGCCGGACTAATCTTGTTCAGCTCGTCCTGATGCGCGGCTATCTGCTGCTTAATGCTGACGCTGCGCTCATCCTTTGCAGAGAAGCGGAGGTTGCTGATCTTGCGCTGTTCTTTCTTCAAAGCCTCCTGCTTTGCGTACCGCTGTTCCGCATTCAGGAATCCGTCCGGCACATACTTCAAAAATTCTCCGTCCGCAGGGTTGATATTTGCGAATAAATCGCGTAGACTAATTGTAGAGATGCGAACAGCCGTGGCGGGTGCATCCTTGGATGCATTTTCTGCAGTTAAGACCGCATCTCTTATTTTATGCAATGTTACAGTAACATACAGGCTATTATCTTTCGTCGCAAATTCCTTTACCTCTAATTGCACAGGTACAGCACCATTATCCCCAAAGGCAGACACCAGAACATGTACTCTCTGCAAATCAGCATCTTCACGTTTCGTACCGGCATATTTGTCTGTGTGTATCTCCAGAGGGATAGCGTTTTCAACAATCTCATCAAATGACGCAAGCATTTTGCCAAAGCTGGAAAAATCAGAAGTTCGAGCATTTTGTTCATAAACGCTCTTGTCAAACCCATATTTCGAGAACGAAAACTCAACATCCGCAGCCCGATTTGCATACTGCTTTCCAACGCCGAATTTTTCAAAGAGCGTTTTCACATACCGACGCGCATCGCGTCTGGTTGCATTTTCAAGCCGTTCCACTTCGACACGTGTCAGCTTGGATGCATCCGCATCGTATGTTGCTACACTCAGCTCTGCATTTTTGAGCTCCTCGTAACGCTCAGCTTCCGTCATGTTGTCGCGGATGGAAAAGCGGAGGTTGCTATTTTCGTCTGCTTCGGATATACTATTAATAAAAGCAGATTCAATGCGCTGTTGCCTGCCGCTTTCAGTAGCGGCCGCACTGTCGGTTTGGTCTGCTTTTGTAATTGCATCCAGCGAAAACCCGCTCCCATCCGGCATGAGGATGCGCACGCAGTGCGGCTTGTTCCGGTTGGTTCTCTGAACAACGACCGCTTCGTTTCCGCGCTTCCCGTTCAGAACGACCGGCGCGGCGAAGGTGTAGCTCTCTACATCGGAATGTCCCTTGTGTTCCGTGTGATGCTCTATCAACGCACCTCTTTTGACTACCGCAGGAGCCGCCTTTGCTGCTGCAAATTCCGAATCCGACTGGATATACTCTACCAAATCACGCAAAGCATTCTCATCAAATTGCACAACACCAAAACCTTTACGCTCAACGGTATATTTCAGGGAGCCATAGAACGCTTGCAGCCCCTTGCGTATGAGCGTCCTGTCCGGTTTGCCGTTCTTGCGTGGCCTGATGCCGCTTTCAATCGTTGCGGCCGGACTAATCTTGTTCAGCTCGTCCTGATGCGCGGCTATCTGCTGCTTAATGCTGACGCTGCGCTCATCCTTTGCAGAGAAGCGGAGGTTGCTGATCTTGCGCTGTTCTTTCTTCAAAGCCTCCTGCTTTGCGTACCGCTGTTCCGCATTCAGGAATCCGTCCGGCACATACTTCAAAAATTCTCCGTCCGCAGGGTTGATATTTGCGAATAAATCGCGTAGACTGATTGTAGAAGCAGGGGGAGATACGGAAAGAACGCCAGTATTTTGCTGGAAACGTTGGGCCGTAACCGGGATCCCTGTTTCTATTTTATTTAGGGTTATGGCGACATATAATTGGTTCTCCTGCTCTCGATACTCCTTTATCTCGAACTGTACGGGTACAACCCCGCCATCCTCGTAACCAGATACAAGGACATAGGTTCTTTCAAGCAAAGGATCTGCACGGCGCGTTCCGGCATATTTATCCGGATGAATTTCAATTGGTATAGCGTTTTCAACGATTTCATCAAAGGATGCAAGCATTTTGCCGAAGTCGGCAAAACGTGCACCGCGTTCATTTTCTTCGTGGATGCTCTTATCAATGCCACGCCCAGAAAACGCAAACTCAATTTTCGCTGACGGATTTTCGTACCGTTTATCATTGATACCGAACTTCTCATACAGGGTTTTCACATACTGCCGTGCATCCCTGCGGGTAGCGTTTTCCAACCGAGCTACCTCTGCGCGGGTCAGCTTGGATGCATCCACATCGTATGTTGCTACACTCAGCTCTGCATTTTTGAGCTCCTCGTAACGCTCGGCTTCCGTCATGTTGTCGCGGATGGAGAAGCGTGCTCCGCCGCCGTCTTTTGCATTTTTCTGCACGTTTTCGCGTATACTGGGATTGACAGAGTTATTCTTATATGTTACTCTGCCATTAAGCCCATACTTGGCGCTCGAAGGCAATTGGAGCTTATAGAGTTTAAGCCAAGTTTGGGTTCTATTTTTATTCGGATCCACAAACAGGACCAAGCTCTCATCTAGCAACTTTTGCGGGCTAGTATCCTTTCCGTATGCGCTCGCAATCTTTATAACCTCCATATTCAGGCGGTAATCCTTTGTAGGTTCAAGCTCAAGAGCAACCAATACTGGCGCACCGTCAGCATCGGCCAGCTCACCAAACATGGTTATCCTGCCCGGAACAGTTTTCGACTCCATCACGATGATCGGGTTCTCAATCACAGAGGGAACCCGCTTGATAATCTCATCCGACATGGCGGGATGGTCCTGCTTAACCTTGATGATCTTGGAAGCGTCCCATACGATTTCCTGGTTTTTCACTCCCACATAGCGCAGCGTTTGCGAGGTTTTACCTACAAAGAAACGCGTATTTGCGTTCTTCCCATCCCATGCGTCATATTGCGCCTGAAAAGCCGGATTAACGCTGTACTTTGCGTTCGCTACAGACGTATTTCTTTTTCCGCTCGTCCCCTCTGGTGCAGCATCAAACAGCTCTCCTTCGCCGGAATTTTCCGGTGCACTGTTGCGTATACTGGGATTGACAGAGGTACCGCTTTGTGGTATGTTGTCAATAGCAGATATATCACTTCTACGGTTACCCACCAAGGGCGACTGTACGATATGTCTGCTTCTTTTTTGCTGAATATTCGTTCTTTGTAGGTTTACGATATCGTACAGCAGCATATCGCCGTTAGCGGTTGTGCCCACGATAACATCGGCAGAATAATCCGTCGTGCCAATACGAAGCAGCACGCCACCTCTTGCAAAGTCTTTAATATTGTCTTTTCTGGCATGCTTCAGCCCTTCGTTGATATATCCGTGTGAAGCTAAAATAATTTCATCCACATTGCTGGATGCTCTGAACTTATCCGCATAGGCGCTTTTATCGTTGCGGCCTAACCATTTTGTGTACTCAGAATAAGTGAACTCACGCCTTGTTTGGCTATTGATTTTTATTGTATCGCTGCCAACTCGCACACCATTTGGGAATCGTCGGGCTAAAGTTTGCTTTACAGTATCAATCCATTTGGTTTGAGGGACGGTTTTAAGAATGTCTTCATCCACGACCACAAACGGCCGGTTGTTCACATCGTACTTGATGGAGAAGCGTTCCCCGCCCGTGGAAGCCTCGCCGCGCCGGGCCGGCACCCCTTCCAGCGCCACGTCAAACAGCTCCCCGATGGCGGAAAGCATCTCCGTATCCTCGCGGATGGAGCGCATCTGCTTCCAGCTCGCTCCCCCTTCGAGCGTGCGGAGCGTTTCGTTGACAAAGCTCACGAAATCCGCAATGAAGTCGCGGATGCGTTCGGCAAGCGTCCTGTCCATGCTCACGAGCTTCTTCACGTATGCCTCGTCATTCAGGATCGCTGGGAGCGTGTTCGCAACTACTTCCTCCCGCGCAAGCTGCTCGGAATAGCCGAACTGTTCCATCTGGTAGCGGATGAGCGCGTTTACGTCCTCGCCGCGTTCCTCCAATGCGCCAAGCACGACGGTTTCCAACGTGGAATACCCTTCCGCGTTGTACTCCTGCACATAATGTACAAGCTCATGCATGCCGACAGCGAGGTATGCTTCGCCGACCGCGTTCAGGTTGATGTGAATGCGGCCTGTTTCCCGGTTGAACATGGCGTTGGCGTCGGAGCTGTTTATCATTTCGCCGTTTTCGTCGTAATAAAGCCCGTCGTCCACCACGATCTCAACGCCGTATTTCTTCCCAATCGCATCCAGCACGCGGAGCTGCGCACGCTGCTTACGGGACAGCTTGCCGTCCGTGATCCGGTTCACGCCCGGCTGGAAGGACTGGGACGCAGGGTCGAGCGCTTCCGCGCGCTTGCGCGCAAGTTCAAGCTCGGTGCGCTCTGCGTCTGCTCTTGCGTGAAGCTCGGCATTGTGGGCAGCGTTGGCCGTTGCGGCCTGCTGCCGGGCAGCATAAACGTTGTGTCCGGCATTGTACGCGCCCGCAAGCTGCTCCTGCGTAAGCTCGGCGCCGAAGAACGAACTGCCGCCCTTGATCTGCTGCAACGTGCTTCCCTGCGCGGCGAGGCCGTATACGGAATGGAACCCCGTGACGTAATCCACGGCGTCTACGCTGCCGTCGTAATATGCGGCCATGGCCTGCGCCTCGCGCGCGTCCATCGTGATCGGCCTGTCTCCAATCCGGACGGAAACGGCCCCGTCCTCGTCCGCATACACCTCGGATATGACGCTTTCCGAGCCGCGCAGGAGGCTGTGGGATAGCTTTTCAGCCGCTTCCTGCGGCGCGACAGCTTTCAACGCGCCGGGAACCTCGCTGTCGCTTGTTGCAACGCTGGTCTGCGCCGTTTTCGCCGTGTCGGTAGGAATATCCCCTACGTTGGAAGCCGCGCCCTCCACAGGGCGGATTTGAGCCGCTTCCGAAACGGCGTTGTTTGCCACTGCGGTTTGAGCTGCCTGCGGCGCATCGGTCTGAATGTCCGCATCCATCTGTGCGCCCGCCATCTCATACGCGGCTTGGCGCAAATCAGGTGTGCTTTCCGCGCTCTGCTGCTGTGCGGCAGGGGCGGTCAATGTAGAAAGGTCGCCGCCCTCTTGCGCATAAGCCGCCATGAGGTGGCCAATGGACGTGTTGTTTCTTCGCATGCTTCCGTCGCTCATCTGCTGCGCCAGCTCGTGCGCGGAACTGCGTTCAGGCATGGAGAGCGCGGCCTGAATCAGCGCATCTGTGCTGATGTTGCCGTTATTCCTGCCAATCGACGTGGCGCGCACGTTTCCGGCTATCTGTCCCACGGTACCGAGCGTGCCGCCGGACAGCGCGCCGCCTGCTCCTGCAAGAAGCACGTTCAAAAAGCTATCAAGCGATGCTTTTCTCTCCGCTTCCTCTCGGCTCATGCCGCCCGCAACGTATGCCTTTACGGCGAGGTTGTAGTTGGACAAATCGCCCATGACCGCCTCGTCCGCAATGATATTCGCAATCTCGGTCGCAACTTCTTCCGACGCTTCAATCCCAGCCTGTTTGAGCACGTTCTTCAGGAACGAACCCCTTGTGCCGGGGGTGGAGAGCTTGATGAAGCTATCGAGACTTATTTTCTCAAACAGGACTTCCGCGATGCCCGCCAACGCGCCGACTTGAAGCGCTTGTTTCTGAGATGCGCCGCGCTGGAATGCATCGCGCGTTGCATCGCCAGCGGAGCCAAGGCCCATTGTGCCGAGGGTTGCCGCCTGCCCGACAGATCCAAGGCCGCCTGTTGCCGCATTGAGCGTAAGAAAACCCGCAATGGACATGCCGGTCTGGTACAGGAAATTGCCGGCCTCTCCCATATTTTCCGAAGCGTTCGCGCGCTGTGCCTGCTGCATTGCGCCGGGCATGAAATAATTGGCGTTATAATCTACATACTTCCCTTGGATCGAATCCGCCGCCGCGCCAAGCGCGCCTGCAACCTTGAACGGAGTAAGCAGAACAGATTCAACGGAATTTAATATCTTTCCGCCCGTTGTCCTGCCCTGCTCGGCTACGGATTGCTGCATCGCGCCCATACTCCGCGCGTTCAGCTTCGGCATAAGGGCTTCCACATACTGCATCGCTCCCTCTTCGCCCTTTGTGACCGCAAGGTAATTAAAGGTTTCCCGTTCCTTGTCGGTCGCATAGTCGCGCATGAGCGACGATTTTACATCCCGGTGGTTGAAATGCTGCATCGGGTCGAGGTAATAAGTTCCGTTTACCGCATCCAACATGTTGCGCAGATCGGAAGAGCCATTTTCCGCCGCTATATCCAGCGAACGTTTCTGAACTTGGAAACTCTCTGCCTCATATGCTGCCGCGGTCTGTCCGCCTTTGGCCTCGTATAAGTCGCGCTCCATCTGCCCCGCCCGCGCTTGCTTCTCATCATAATCACTTATATATTTTTGAAGTGCCTTGGCTCCGCTGTTGGCGGTGGTGTCTCCATACGAAGCAAACTGAATTTTTGTGCGGTTATAGCGCTGCCTATCCGCGTCAAGCGCTTCATTCAGCGCGTCCAGCTCCACCTGCAAAGCGTTCGTATCCACTCGGCTCAGGTATTCCCCACGGAGCATCGCATCCGAATACGGAGTGAAGTCGCTGCCCGCGCCGCTCCTGTGGATCGCGGCCTCGGCGAGCGATGCGGGGACGTAGGTGTTTTGATACCGCTGCGCGTATTGCCGGCTTCGCTCCCTGTCAAGGATTTGTTGCCCAAACTGCGCTGGAATATAGGTGTTGCGTGCATCTCTTTTAAGCGCCGCATATCGTTCCTGGCCGAGCAGATTTGCAAGTTCCTTCCGCGCCCCGGAGTATTGTTCTTCGTTGGACGTAAAGAGTTCCAGCCGCTCCTCCGGCCGCATCGAGTTTACCAGGTTCTCGTATTTATCAGCGGCCGCAGCGCGTGCGCGGGCAGCAAACTGCTGGTTCTCCGCCTGGATGCGCTTTTCCCGGTACGCAAGATACTCATCCGCGCTGGAAAACGAGCGATTCTCCACGCTTTTTCGTGCTGTCTGCGTCTTTGAACCGCTTCCTTCCTGCCGCCGCTTCCGTTCTTTCAGGTACTCATCCGCCGTAATCATGTTCGCCATCGTTTTTCCTCTTATTCAATGGAATACGCCACGTTGATAAGAGCGCGCTTCGCCGAGTTTGGAATATCATCTTTGATTAGCCCGCTGTTGATAATGCGTTGTGCCTCCGCCTTCGCCGCCGCAGCACCCTCCGTGCCCGCGATCTGGCTCACCACGCGCACAGCGTCCTTGAGGCTCATGCCGGGCTGCTCCTCTTTTTTCTTGGAAGAACCGCTTGATTTCTTGCCGCTTCCGCTGCTTACAACCTGTGCCGCCGCAGCGCGGGCAAGCGCGTCCTGATGCGCCTGATATTCGCGGTCATACAGGTTGTAATACTTGTTCCCGTAGTAATCGCGGTTCGTGTAGTAATCGCTCACGGTATCCCGGTAGCGGCCGTAATCGGTATCGTCAAGGCCGCGCAGCGTATTGAGGTTCGCGTTCAGGCGGTCGCCCTCGCCGAGGTACATCTGATACGCCGCGTCGCGCAGGGCGGGGATGGAATCGTTCACGCCCTGCAAATAGCCTTGGAATGTCTGCTGGCCCACCGTTTGGGCGTAGCTGTTGCCATACCCGCCGGAAAGCGCCGCCGCGTTGCCCATCGCATCCATCATGGCGAGCTGGCCTTGCTGGGTATAGCGGTCGCGCATCTGCTGGTAAAGCGGGTCAGCGTTGAAGTCGTACTGGAATTCCCCGCGGTTCATGATCTGGTTGAGCAGGCCGTCGATCTGCTCCGTGTATTTGCTTTGATATGCGCTGGGCCGCGCTGCCTCCGCGCTCTGCCACTCGTTGTAAGCGGCGCTCGAGGATGGGCGATAAGGCGATCCGCTGCTGTACGAATAGGAGGATCCTCCGATTGGGCTAGACCACATGTTGTTCGCATTGCGCCCCGTGAGCGCGGCGTAAGTCTTTTCCCCAGCGATGCCGTCCACAGTAAGGCCTGATTTCGCCTGGTAATCCCGGACTGCCGCCTGCGTCTTCGCGCCAAACACGCCGTCCACGTTGAGGTTATACCCGTTTTGGTTGAGCAGCTCTTGCAGGGTGGTTACGTCGCTTCCCTTGCTGCCCTTCTTCAAATTCGTAACGCTTGCCATAGGAAAACCCCTTTCTTAATTCGGTGTAACAGGAACCACCGTGAGCGTTTCGGATGCGGTTCCGCCGTCGTGTATGGAGAGTTCGCACAGCTTGAGGCTGCCGTCCAGCGCAACGCCGAGCAAGTAGAGCTTCCCGGAGGCGTAATTCTCCTTTACGAGGTTTGACGCAGTCACGCTCAGGCCGGGAATTTCGCCGGAATAGCCGCCGATATTCACCTTTGCCGCGCCGATCTTCTCGCTTTCGGTGGAGGCGTTGACCGACGCAATGATGCTTGCGCGCTTAACGTCGCCCAGCGCGGAGAGGCTGAGGCGGAGCATGGAGAGCTCGGCGCGCAGGCGCTCGATTTCCTCGCTCTTGTCCACGCTTTCCACGAATTCGCCGGAAAGGTTCTCGTCGTCGAGGTTCATCAGCGTGTATTTCAGCTGCTCCGTGAGCTGATAAAGGTACTCCTTTACGATTTTCAGCTCCTTCTTTATGTCCGCAATGCTGCCGCTCGTATTGATGTCAATGTTCGGCAGATTGAAGTTGATCAGCCCCATTACAATTCACTCCCCTTTTCAATGATCTTGGATATGGAGAATATCCGGCACCCGCCCGTGCCGGAGACCCGTAGCCGCATCGTGTCGCACCGGCGCGGGATGATCGGAATGGAGAAGGAGCGCTTATTTGTAACGCTGAACCGAGCCTTTTCCTCCCACGCGCCGAAGCCGTCGCATTTGAGCTCCACACGCACGGAAGCGCCCGCATCAACCTCCATCCGGACTTGCAGCTTGGAAACGTACTTGTTGTTCGGGTCGGAGCGGCCGATGTCCCCGGTTTCGCAGAACCACGAGAGGCGCCCCTCCAAGGCCGCAACAGCCGAATCCGCATATTCCGTCAAATCGCCGCTTACGCAATATAGGCCGTTGTCCGCGCCGTTGATGAAATAGAGGTCGTCGCCAAGCGCGGCAAAATACACGGCATTTGCGCCGTCCTCCTTGTGCCAAAGCCCTTTTGCAGTGTCGTATACCATAAGCGCATGATCGCCCGCTTCCGTTTCCATGCAGACGTAATATTTCGCGCCGTATACGCCCGCAACCGCGTTTTTGTAGCGCTCCTGCCCGAACGCGGTGGATATGGCTTCCGGGAGCGCGGAGGCCATGGCGCAAATGCCGTTGCGCGCCTTGTAATAGAGCACCTCGTTCGCTACGACGAGGCTCGCCCCGCTGCCGGCTTCCACGCCGCGCGCGGCGAGGTCGCTCAGCTGGTAATTGCTTGGCTTCGTGCCGTATATCTTGTGGATGATGTCCTCCTTAAAGAACATCACATATCCGTTGTGCTTGCAGCAGCCGGTGAAATCGCCCGGCGAGCCCACGGTCTGCGTGTAGCTGTCGGTCGAAATCCCAAGGAAGGAATGCCAATTCTTCGGGTCGCCTTGCTTGCAGGCGTATATCTCGTGGTTCGCGGAAGAACAGCCCCACAGCCGGTTTTCGCTTTCGGTCACAAAATCGAGATCAGGAACCGTGCGCTTCACCGTAACAGCCGCCGTCTGCGTCGCCGCCGCGTCGAGGATAGCGTTTATGATAATGTGGTCGTCGCCTGCGCCGTAAAGGATGAAGTCGCCGTTGAGGGCGGCGTTCTCCATGCCGGAAATCGTAACGCCGTCGTATGCGGAGAGCCCTGCGCCGATCCCGGTTGCCGCGATCTTTACATACGTGGTGGGGACGCTCACCCACATGCTGTTCGCGGCGGAATACTGTTTGAGCACGTGTGGGGATGCGCTCGTATCAAGCCAGAGCTGGCTGTCGGTGGGGTTCTCCGGCGCGCTGTCCGCGCCCGTAACGCCAGTGTATGCGCTCCCGTCCTGCTTGCAGAGCGCCGCCGTTACCGTGCCGGTGCTGACAGCCGTCGCTTCGAGGCTCCCAAACTCGCCCGTGTACGTGTTGTAATAGACCTTGTCGGGCCACACGATGATGTACGCGCCCATTGCGGCAAACCGCTTCTTGCTGTCCGTAACGGTTCCGACGCGCGCGCCGTCATAGTACAAGTCCGTTCCATCCACCCAGCACAGCTTCGTATGCGCGAACAGGCCGTTCGGCTTCGCAAAGGCGCGCAGCTTCCCGCGCGGCCTGCGCGGGGATAGCACGGGGGCGAGGTCGGACGACATGTTTTTCATGTCGTAGAACTCGCCCGCTGCAATGCTCAAGTTGTGGTTGTAGCCCCCAAACGCGGTCACAAGCTCGCGGCTAGTATCTATGCTGTTCAGGATTGGGAACTGCGGCATGGCTAAATCCTCACATAGTTTTTTTGCAGCGGCATGTGCGTGCGGTTGAACCAGTTCGCAAACTCCGCGTATGCCACGAGGAACATCGTCACGCTGTTGTTGTAGCGCGGGATCTCCGAATTGTGGAAGTCCACCTGTGCGGAAAGATATTTCAGGTAAATATCCGTGTACGGGTCGGGCGCGAGAAGTTCCGCGTCCATATCCGCTTCCGGGTCATACGGCGCAAAGGCAGCATCGGCGGTATCCTCATGAGTGAGCAGCAGATCGTTGTGAATCTGCCCATCAAGGTTTGAGAGCCACCGCGTAAGCGTGGCATCATCGTATTGGCACGGCTTCACGTGCTGTAACTGCGTTATGGCTTCTCGAACCGTCATATAATTTCCTCCGAATCGTGCCGCCCGCCGGGATTGAACCGGCCCTGCGTCCACACGGGGCGGCAAGGTGGGGGCGCGCATCGCCCCCTCAAAGTTAAAAGTCGGAGCTTTCGGTCAAGCTCTCAATAAGCCGTGCGGTTTCTTCGTCCTGCGTCGCGGAGTTTTCGATCACAGCCGCGACGAAGGCCGGAACCTCAACCACTTCACCACGAGGGATGAAATAGTTGTGGTTGTTGACGTTCACATACAGCCCTTTCCCGCTTCTCTTGTCCCTGCGCAGCTTGACCTTAACCTTGCGCCAAGGGTCATTTTCAGGGGTTCGTGCGGCGCCGGTTACACCATCAGAAGCAGGGGAAGTGATTACCGCACTCTCGTTTTCCTGAACATCAGGAACATGATTCTTGCTCGTAGACATGGTTCATCCTCCTTAGTTGGACTTCGCGTTGGGGTTGGTGGCGCAGGCGTGCTCGATGCGAACCATGTATTCCTCAACCAGGCGCTCGGCAACCTTGAGGGCCTTCCAGCCAGTAGAAGCACGCTGGTTCAGGGGGTCAGCCGTACCGGCGGAACCGAGCTGCTTTACGATGTGCTGTAAACCACCGCCCTGCACATCGGTCACGCCGTAGGCGTTGGCTGCGATGAGCATGGTGCAGTATACGGAGATACCGCCCGCGCCTGCCTCGCCGATGATCTTAGCCTCCGTGGTCTGGACAAAGCGCACGCCGCCGAGCTGGCCGATCTCACCGCGATAGATGTTCTCGGGCGTGGCGTACTTGTGGACATCCACCCACTTATCGGAGAGCATCAGGTCGCAAGCCACGTTGGGATGCACGATAGCCACAAAGCTGTCATGGATGGGGATCGCGTTCATCTCACGCAGCTTGGCCGCTGCTTTGAAGATGAGGTCAACGGTGAGCAGGCAGTCCGCCGCAATGGTGGCGCGGGTCAGGATCTCCGTACCGTCCGCCTTGGGCGCGTACATCACGTTGGTGCCCGCCGTGATGATCTCACGGGTCACGGTGTCGAGCGTGCGGCCCGCCTGAGAACCGAGCAGCTTGGTCGCCTGCTCAAGGTTGCGGTCGATGGCGGTCAGCTCAAGCACGTCGGAAATGGTGATGTAATCGCCGTACTGATCGACGGTGGCCTCAACGGTCGTGACGTCCAGCTTGTTGCCGTTGGGGGTAACGCCTTCGGTCAGCTTCGTCATGGCCTTGTCGAGCGGGCTGTACTTGCGGAACTCAATCGTTTTGCCGCCGTGCTTGGGGATGGGGTACTTGTCCCCGAACTGGTCGTGTACAAGGTTCGGTTCGGCATGGTCGATCAACCGATCCTCGTAGTAGACCTTCATCTCCGGGGAAAGGTCGTTGCCGGTGCTGTTGAGCAACGTGGTCTGCGTCGCAAAAAGGCGCAGGTTCAGGTCGAGGTTGATTGCGTACATAAAATCTCCTTTCTGCAAGGAGAACAACTTAAAATTCGATTCGTTCTCCCCGCATGACGCGCCGCGAGATCTCCTCGCGGTCTTTCTTCGTAAGCGAGCTCACGTCTTTCTTCGTGATAATCGCCGCTGCGTTTCCGCCGCCGTTTTCGGCGGGGCGCATTCCCCGCGCGCGGATGTCGTCGACGGTCTTTTTCTGGATCGCCTGCGCGGTATACTGCATCGCGCCGCCGATAATATCATCCTTGTGGATCACTTCATAAGCCGTCCTGACGTCAACGCCGCTCTGCAAAAGGCCGAGGAACCGCTGCCCGGTTCCCGGGTTGGAACACTCCTCTGCAAGGTCGAAATTGCCATAGAAGCGCTTGCAATCCTCGGCTTGCTGGTTCCATATTGCGAGCGTCTGCTCCGCCTGCCGCCGCCTCTGCGCTTCCTCGGCGGCGCGCTTGAACGCGGCGTTTTCGCGCTCCATGCGCTTCATGTGCTTGAGCTGCTCCACGGTAAGCCCCTTCTCGGATGCTTCCGCTTCATAGTAGCTGTCGTCTTCCTCAATCGCCTTTGCGAGCGCTTCCGCGTCAGACGCATCCACGCCGTACCTGCTTGCGATCATGTCGAGGACGGGGGAAAGCGTTTTCAAACGCTCCGCCTGCTCCTCAAGCGCCTTGGTCTGCTTGAAGCGGGCGTTGATGATCTGCTGCGTGCGCTCTGCAAAAACGTCTTTGTACTCGCCCTTGATGAGCTCGTCAAAGGCGGCCCGCTTATCGAGCGCCGTGTCAGAGGTTACGGACGTTTCGCTGTCCGCCGCCGGAGAGCCCACCGCCGCATCGGGCGCGGCGCCGTCCGCCTGTTTGCCGTACCGGACGGCCGCGAGCGGGTTTCCGCCCTGCTTGCCGTACCGGACGGCCGCGAGCGGGTTTCCGCCCTGCTTGCCGCCCATTTCCGGGGTAGATGCACCACCCTCTGCGCCGGCAGAAGCGCCCGCGCCGCTCCCAGCGCCGCAGCCATCGCCGCCAAAGAGCGCGAGATTGAGAAAAAAGCGCATGTCCATTCGTTTTTCAAGTTTCATTGATCCCTCCATCGTCTTTCCGAAGTGTCATACTTGGTCTTTCCCAGCGTCAGGGCACATTCCGCCACCCATATTCAGCCTAATACATCGGATTTTTTGTTTCGCCCCCTTTTGGGGGTAAGGACTACGTTTTGCGGATATTTCTGTGAAAGCAGCTCGTATCCGGCCTGATAAGCGTCCATGATGATGTCAAGCCGCTTGCTTCGCGGCCCCGCGCATATCGTCATTTCTCCGTCGCCGGTGCTGACGGACGAGGTATGAAGCTCGTCCTGCATGCGCAAGACGTTTTCCGCGAGCGCGTAGGCGAGGATGGAGCAGGACGCGCACACGATGTCGTCCCCGTCGCTATACCCCGCATGGCCACGCATGCGCACTTCATAGCCCGCCGCCGTCCTCGTGAAGGTCACGCTTGTCATGGCGCGTCACCTCGGCGTAGCGCTGCGTGCGGCCCGCTGCCGCGCCGCGCCCGCCGTGCTTCCTGCGGATTCGGCATATGCGCGCCCAAGCGGATCGGCCTGCGCCTCCGCGCCGCCCGCCTGCGGCGCACCGACTTGCATCCCAAGCTCCTGCGACATCCCCTGCATGATCGTAGTTCCGTTCTGCGCGTCGATGATCGCGGCCATCTTCACCATCTGCTGCTGCATCATCTGCACTTGCTGGAACAACGTGCCGTTCTGCGCAATGCGTTCGCGGGTTTCCTCAATGCCCTCAAAGTCCATCATCTCAAGCGCGGCAAGCGCCTGATCCGCGAGGTCGGGCCGGAAGAAGCCCATGCCGTAAAGCGCCTTGGCGCGCTCGTTCTGCGCGACCGTAGAGAACGGCGAGGATTTTTGCGACGTTACCTTGATGTCGAAGATCGGCACGCGATAGCCCGTGTCGATCCCGAAATCCGCCCCCTGCGGCTTGGCCGCGATGCGCTGCCCGTTGAACTCCGCAAATTTCAGCTCGCCGCGCTTGCCCACGATGCGGAACCAACGGCTTTCGTGGTAGAACTGCCGCATGAGGTCGATGACGAGATAGTCCACCTCGCTCGACGCGCGGTAGCTGTTCTTGATCATGTCGCGGGAGAGCTTGGAACCGGCCTCCTGCAGCGCGGCGATGGCCGAAGCGGCGGTCACGCCGGAGGTCGTGCCGCCCTGCGAGAAGTCGCGGTTGCCTGATGTTTCCTTGAGCTCTTCGATCTTCATCAGGCGGACGTTGAGGTACGCGTCTGAAATCGCAGGAATTTCGATGGGGATCATGCTTTCGCGCGGGTCCGCCGTGCCGGAATAATGCACGAAGTCCTTTGTAAGGTCCGCATACTCCTTTTCGTTGACCGCGCCGTCGTCCCGCACGAAAAACCGCTGGCGCGCGCCCATAACAGCGTGCTTCAAAATCACCTGATCCAGCTTGTCAATATAAAGCTGGGGGCTTTTGCAAACGTCGATATAGCCGAAACCCGTGGGCGTGCCCGCCTCGGGGAAAAGCGTATCGAACACGAACGGATATTTTCCATGGTCGTAGAAGCCGCGCTGCGCATATGCGGGGTCATTTTCGGATGCGTAGAGCACAACGCCGTTGCAGAACTTGCAGTAGTGGACGAGGTTGCGCCCGTTGACGCGCACTTTGTAGTACCAGTCCACGACCACGGACTTCTTCGCCGTGTCCACAGTATCGTCGTACACGTACTTGGCAACGTCGATCGTTGGGGAAGAAAGCCGGTGCTCCAAGAAGGGATACTGCGCCGTCAGGATGTCGTTGTCTACGAGATCAACGCTAAAAAAGTTCCGGGACTTCTGGATGTCCGTAACGCCAGGCTCCCAAAAGAGGTTGAGCAGGTCCAGACAGCGGATGTCAATGTCGCCTAAGCCATTATTCTTCGTGCTGTCCCAAAACACGCCCATAACGCCCGTGCCGGCTTTGAGCTTGTACCACCACATGCCGCTGTAGGTCTGCTCAAAGCTGTTCTGCTCGAGCACCACGGGCAGGATCTCGGAAAGCAGCTCCGCGTCCGCCTGGTCGCCCTGCTCGCGCGGCAGGACGGCGGGGGCCGGGTAATTGTCCATCGCGTCCGCGTGTTTATTCGCAATACAGTTCAGCAGCCACGCGGAGGCGGGTTCCGGGTCGCCCGGATTCGCGCCCTTCAACCGGATTTGATCCCAGTGCCGCATCTTATACCACTGTTCGTTTTCGATGATCCGCGCCTCGAGGTTGGCTTTCCCGGCCTTGTAGTCTTTAAGCGTCTGCTCGGCATGCCGGATTTCCTCCTCCCCGATGCGGCCCACGCGCCCGGTTTCGTCCGCAGCCGGCGCCTCTTCAAGAATGGGAACGCCGCCCGGGTTCTCAACGCCTGCCGCCGCGCCGTCCGGTTCCGGCTTTGCACGCCGGAAAATGTCCATGATCGCCATGCTTCTTCCTCCTCAAATTTTGTAGTACGTGTACTTGTCCTCCGCCTCCCGCCGCCGGTCTTTCCAAAGGTCGAGCGGGTCATACGCAACCGGCTTTTGCAAGACGTTCTTCCGCGGCGCGATGGGGTTTTCCATCAGCACATACCGGCACTCGTCGTAGATGTGGTCCTCCTGCGTGGTGTCGATGTCCTCAACGTGCCGTTCGTCGTATACAAGCGTCGGGATCGTGCGGATGAAATGCTTGCAGGTGTCGAACACCTGCAGCATCGGAAAGCCTTCCTCGTCAAAGGCAAACCGGTAATGGTACTGCATCTTCCCGGCAAGGCGCGTGTTGTCCCCCTTGCGCCAGTAAACGAAATTCGGACTTTTCGCCATCATCGCCGCGATGCTCTCCCCGCGGGATTCATCGAATATCGACGGGTCGGCTACGCCCGTGATCTTGCGCCCGGCCAGGTTCGGGTTTTCGGCCTCGATGCGCTTGATCTCCGCCGCGATTTCGGCGGGGTTAAGCTGTATGCCAGTGTTCGGCGTGCCGGTGCAGCCGTAATACTCCGCGATCCGGTACATGCGCCGGTCCTCATCCACCGCATACCACGCCACGGAAAAGGGCTTGCTGTATCCAAAGTCGAAGCCCCGGTACACCGGCCAGTGCTTGGGGATGCGGAACGGGGCGATCACATGCGTAAAGCGCCGGTCCTCATAATGCGCCGGGTCGTTGCGCCACTCGCGGAAAACCTGCCCGTCGAAGCTGTCCCAAGAGCCGTATAAAAGGGCGTTGCGCTCCGCCTCCGGCATCATAGCCAGATTTGCAAGGTAGGACGGATCATTGCGCAAAAGCTCCGCGTTGTCGAAAACCGACGCGGGGACAAAGATGCGCCTGCGCGTGATCTTCTGCACGGCTCCATCCGGCGTGACAATCTCGTACTCGCCTTTGATGGGCGTGAGCGGCGGCGCGGCGGCGATGAAGCGGTCCTTCACCCAGCCGTGCCCGCGCCCGCCGGGGTTCGTCGTCGCGCGGATGTATACCCGCGTCCCCGGCCCGCCGGGGCGATTGCGGCTCATCATGTAGCTGTACTCCTGCCAGGTGAAATGCGTCAGCTCGTCGAACGCCACGAAATCATACCGCTTTCCCTGGTAGTTGGTGCGGTCCTGCTCCCGCTGCATGGAACCGAAATATATCTTCGCGCCGGAGGGGAAGAGCCAGAAATGCTCCGTGTGGTTGTACCGCGCACGGGGGAACGCAGGCTGGTAGAGCTGTTTGCTGCGGTCGATCAGCTCAGAAAGCTGCGGATAGGTCTTGCGGAAGATGATCGCGCGATAGTGCGGGATATGCACCTGCCGGAGCGCTTCCGCAAGCAATGCATCGGATTTCCCGCCGCCCGCCGCGCCGCCGTAGAGCGCCTCATACTCGGGCCGCTCCTGAAAAAGCCGCTGCTTTGGCTGTGGTGTCCATATCGTCCTAGCCATCCTCGCCTGCCTCCGCCAAAACCGGCGCGATCTCGACAACGCCGGTCTCGCCCTCGCCCTCCATAGCGCCTATTGCCTTTTCTTGCTCCAGACGCAGGCGTTCCGCCGCGTTTTGCATCGCCTGCTGTTCAAGGATCGTCGGCAAATCGTAAATGTTGCGCAGAACGTAGGTGAGGTCCTTCATCGCGCCGGTGAGGTCTTTTATGGCTTTGGTGTCTACTTTGCTGAAAATGCGCTCGTCTGTATTCCAACTGTCCCCCTCGCGGGTTTGGATGATATGGCGGTTGAACTGCTCCGCGTCTTGGAAAACCCCCGCGATCACGGCGCTCATGCTGTCCGCCGCGCCTTGCAGCTTCATGAGCTTATCCGCGTTTGTAGAGGAGGTCTTAGAGGCCACCTTTCGTACCGTGCGGGTTACTATCTCGTCCCTGTGTTTCTCACGCAGGCTCACCCATCCCTCGCGCTGGGCCCGCTGCGCGAGCGTGCGGAAGGATACCCCCCACTCTTTTGCGAGCTCGCGGTATCCTATGTCCCCGGCTATATATTCAGCTTTTATCGCGCACCAGTCAGGGTTTTGTGCCATGGCGTATCCCTCCGCTATCAGGGTATACCGCCGGCGGCGTGATTTTCGCCCCCTTTTGGGGTGGACGTGGGATGGAACATAAAAACAGAATTCTTATCTCAACTACATAAATACAGCAAAATATAAAATACTATCATAACAGTATATAATATAATTATATAATAGCTGGAAAAGATGAGCCGCCCGATGAAAGGTAACGAAAAAGCCCTCCTCGGAGGGCCTTTCTTTTATTATGGCGTTTTCACAGTCCCACACGCGCTCCATCCATCCTCGCGCCGCATGCAGGCAATGCTCGTCGTCCTCCCGCATGCGGCTCACAGCTCGCTGCAACAGCCGATTTTGCGACACGGGAGCGAAAGGTATTGCTTGATCGCCTCAATCGCTTCATCCGCGCCGTAGCAGATGCAGGCTTTGTTGCCGTAAATCGTGAGCTCGGCTTGCCATGCCCTTTGCGCATCCGTGGGCGCGCCCGCGCGTTGTATGCCCTTTATGGCCCGGCGCTTTAGCTCGATGTACAGCGCATGATACGCCCCGCGCGGCACGGGCAGGCAGATATCCGGCACGCCCGGCTTCACACCTTCGTCCCGCAGCCTCGCCGCGACGGCCTTGTCCCGCTTGCCGCCGTTCGGGATGGCGTGGAGCATCCGCAGCTCCGGATATACGGCCTCTTGCAGCCGTGCCCAACGGAAGATCACGGCCTGTTCATCATGCTCCGTCACTTTGCATCCCTCCTGTACTTTCGCAGCAGAAGCGCCGCATGCGGGCATTCCGGATAGTCAAACGTCCCGCAGAAGCGCGAGCGGAAAGCCCTTTGCGATTCCGGCTCGTCAAAGCGGTGTGTCAGCTCGCCGGAAATGATGCCTTCGCAGCGGATCGTCTTTAGTCCCTCCGACCGGTAAAACGGGCATACCGGCGGCAGGCCATTGGTTTGCTTCATGAACGCACCTCACATCGTACCGGTGAACCGGAGCCGGTAGTTCCTGCCGGGCTTGCGTGCGATGTTGAGCATATACCCGCGCGCATATTCTGCGATTCTCCCGCCAACGGCTTCGTCAAGTTCTATGATCTCTCCAAGCAGCCGCTCCGAGGATATGACCGTGTGCAATTTCTTGCCGTTGTAGCGGTGGTTGATGATCTCATAGGCGAGGCGCAAGTCCGCATCGCTGGGGCGGGCCGCCGCACCGTCCCGGAAGATCGGCTTCAAAAAGTCGTCGATATACAGCACGGGCACGGTCTTGAGCCGGTGCATTATCGGCTCGTATTGCTCCTGGTCCGTGATGCTGGCCTTGAGCTTCACGGCCTCATCCTGCCACAGCATGTAATGTGCCGCCTTGCCGCGCCGCAAAAGCTCCCCGACGATTGCGGTACAGATATGCGTCTTGCCGCACCCGCTTTGCCCGCCGATGAAGAAGAACCCGCCGTCCGTATCCGCAAATGCCATCGCTTGGCTCTTTACGTGCTCCTGCCAAGGCTCTGTGGCTTTATAGGCTGCGAAGGTGTACTTGTCGAGCACATTGCCAAGCCCGGATCGACGCATGCGGCTCACGCTGGCCCTGTGCGCCATACAGGCGCATTTTTGTGTCGCCCTGCCGATCACCGTTTCTCCGGCAAACTCGTGTTCCGACACTACGGCGATGTAGCCTCGGTTCTTGCAGGCCGGGCAGTCGATGCCATCTATCCCGTTCAGGCTCCCGGCAGATGCGTTCATCCGGTCGCATGCCTGTTGCTCGCGCGCCCGGCGCTCGTCAAGCGTCAGCTCCCCGTATGGCTTACAGGAGATCTCCGACGATCGGCGCATCGTGGACAGGGTTTCCCCCACTCGCTCCATGCTCACCGCGTTCCTCCTTCCTCCGCTGCTCCCATGTGCGGACAGCGGCTTTCCAGTCCCTCATGGGCTGTGCGCCCACCTTCCAGCCCTTTGAGGCGTAGAAGTCAACGAATCGCTGCGGGTCGACGTCATTCCGTCGCTCCCGGCAGTACGCTTCAACCTCCGAAACGGCCGGCGGGGAGAAGCGCGCTCGCGTGCTGGACGCTTTCGCGTCCTCTCTATTCCCACCGATAGGTGGGATAGATTTTGTTTCTGTTTCTGTTTCGGTTTTGGTTTCGGTATAGCCATTTTTGCCATTGGAAGCTATGGCATTTGTGGCTTTGCCATTTTTGCCATCCGATTGCCATCTCGCGCTCGCGCCCCGTTTCCCAGCCTCGCTCCTCTTATCCGTCAGTTCCTCATAGCTCGCCTGAAATCTATCCTCTTGCAGCTTTACTCTTGGCCAGAGCAACTGCTCACGTCCGCCAAGCGGGGCACCCCTGCCGTCGCGGCTGTATTCCAGCAACACGCGGACCAGGCGGCCAAACTCAGCATCGTTGAGCAGGGACAATTCCTCGATGTAATCATGCGGGATAGCAGCATAGTTTCTCGCCATGATGCACCACCGTTAAAACGGGAGATTTTCGTCGTCAATCTCCTGAAAATCACTAGCGTCCGGGACATGGGCGGGGGCGAATGCCCCCATACCCTTCGGGGTGAGGAATTCGACACTCGCCGCGACGACCTCAGTCACATACCGCTTCGTGCCATCCTTCGCGTCATAGCTGCGGTTTTGCAGCTCGCCGGTCACGGCGACCTTGTTCCCCTTCACGAGATACTTCCCACAAATTTCCGCGAGCTGCTTCCATGTGACGACGGTAAAATAGTCCGCGATCTGCTTGCTGTCCTGCCCTTTGTACATGCGGTTCACCGCGAGGGGAAAAGTCGTGACGGCTATGCCGCTCCCGGTGGTGCGCACGTCGGGGTCCCTGGCGAGGTTGCCGATCAGAATCACACGGTTCATGCTTCCGTCCCCTCCTGCGCTACTTCAACGATTTCTCCGGTATCAACGTCGATGACCTCGCCCTCAACCTCGATCACGCGCGGCGTGATGTCGAAATCATCCCCCGATCCTTCCGCCACGTTCACGGTTCCATCCGCGGCTACGGCGCGGGCAAAGTCGCTCTTGAGCGGGGCGTACTTGAGCACGCGCTTGAGCACCGTCTTTTTCGCCATTTCGGAGAAATTCGTTTTCCACGGGGAAAAGCCGCTGTTGTAGCTCTTGGAGTATTGGGCGGCATGATTGCGGACATCCTCCACCGTCATAACGTCGAATCCATAGCCGCCGCTCTTAGTGCGGAACATCGCGTAAAAGTGCGTCGGCTTCCCGCGCTCGCCCTTTGCCGGCACGTGCTTAAGCTGCGGAGCGAGGCCGAATTCGTACTCGAACTTGTCGTTCTCGCAAACCTCGTGCGCCTGAATGATCTCCACGTCCCCGGAACGGTACGCAAGGTCGATAAGGCCCTTATACCCAAGCTGAAACTGACATTCAAGCACGCCCTTGTTCTTATACGGCAGCAGATATGCCTGCCCAAGCGGCGTGTTCGGCTCCAAGCCGAGCTGTGCGGCTGTCATCATCGCGCCGAGGAAGGATTGCGGCGTCGTTTTCTGCAAATCCGGGTTGGAGGACAGCGCGGAAAGCGTGATCCGCGTGAACCGTTCCGGCGTCATGACAGAGGGAAGCGCCTTTGCGATCTCTCCCTGCATAGAGCGGATGAAATCCTTCATGGTTTTCCTTTTCGCGTCTTTCACCGCAACGTCCGCGGCCTTTTGCTGAATCATACCTTTGGTTTCCATGTTCTTTAAGCTCCCTTCTTCTTGCTGATCCGCAGGACGCGGAATTTTGTCGTGTTGTAATACGGAGATAGATCGAGGCCCGTGTGATCTGCGCTGAACCGTTCAACGTCGAATGTCTTGCGCTCCTGCGGCCTCCAACTCGCACAGTACGCGCCGCACATGCCAAGCTCGCTCTCTCCGAGGCAGGCTTTCACCTCGTTCTCGCATGCGGTCTTTTCGTCCTTCAACCGCTTGATGGCTTCGCCGATCGATTTAATGCGTTCAAGCGTACCCTCGTGGCCATACATGTCGACCGCACCGCCCGGCAGGCTGTCCGCATAGATGGTTTCAATCGCTTCCGCGGTTGCGTCGCTGCCGTCAACAGCGGGGGGCGTGTCATCCGTGACGTGCTGCCAGAAGTCCCGCTCCGCATTCATGAGGGCCGCGATCTCGTCCTCGTCGCGTTTGATCTCGAACCAGAAAAAGCCCTTGCCCAGAACCAGCACCGCAAGGTACCACTTCGGCTTGCCGGTAATTGCCATATAGTGCTGACATTGAACGTAGTAATTTGCCGGATATTCCCCATCCTTAAAATTCGCCTTGTTCATCATGGTTGTGGTCTTGCACTCAAGGCCCGCGTCCTCCCCGACGATCTCGCGGTCAATGTTCGCATGGGCGAACGGGTATGTGCCGTTGTAGATGATCGCGTTGCAGCGGCGAACCCGTTTCCCCGTCGCCTCGGCAAAGCGCTTTGCAACGTATTCCTCCAGGTCGCGCCCCTGGCGCATCGCCTCGTTATCCTCTGCTTCAGGCATCCTTCCGGTCTTTTCAGCCCATACCGAAAAAGCGCTGCTCCAAGGATTCAAGCCGACGATCGCGGCTGCGTCGGAACCGCCGACGCTGTTTTTGCGAACGGCAAGCCAATCCTCACGGCTCATGTCGGCCGTGGAAACCTTTTTGAGTTCCATAATGCTCATTGGATACCCTCCTTGATGTACTTACTGATGATGAACGACAGCCCGGCCTGCACGGTGTCAAAGCCATCTGCCGCCAAACGCTGTTGCAACAGGCCGTAAGCGTGTTTTGAGATCCTTGCCTGCACCCGGCAGGGGAAGCGTCTGTGCTCCTCCGTGGGACGTTTTTCAGGCTTTTCAGGGAATGCTTCCAGAATTGCCAGTTCTAGGTCGTCCACCCACCGAACCCCGTAGTTCTCCGGATTCTTCACATGGGAATGGATGCTCTTGTCGTACTTGGGATACATTTCGCGTATAATCGCAATCAGGTGAGCGGGCTTCAAGCCGCGCTCCTCCTCAAATTTCCTCACATCCAGCATTATCGTCCCTCCATGGTCTGTGCCCTTGATGGTACTTCTCCGCGATATACTGCTGCTCAAACTCCGGCAGGGTGCGAAGCCTTGCAAGCGCCTTCTCCCGGCTTTCTCGAATTTCAAGCGCCGTCCGGTAAAAGGAACACTTTTTTGCGCGCCCAGGCGTGCATTTGCCAATCCCGGCTAGCAACGCACATCCGGCGTATTTTCCGCCCGGCTCAGGGAAGAATGCACAGCTCTGCGGCTCCTTTTTCATTGACTTCGCCCGTCCTCATCTGATAAAATAGGTTCACAGGTATTGTTCGTGTGCTCGCTTGGGATGGCCGTCCCGGCGGGCACTTTTCCGTTTGTCCTCATTTCCACTCCTCCTTCAAGTCCTCAATGTACAGCGGCCTTTTCCGCCGCCGCGCCTCTGCCCTACGCCGCTCGCGCGCCTCGACCATCTCCACCGCCGCAAGGGCGGCCATTGCCCCCAGCACCGCCCCCGGCAGGGTGAAGCTGAAAAATAATCCAAAGTAGTTCATATGTCCTCCATGTCCAGGTAGTTCCTGCCGAACAGCAGTATGAATTCCTTTCGTGTGTGATCGATCTCGAAATGTTCCTGCGCCATGCGCTGGTACTCGCGGCGCTTCGCCTTGTTGTGGTGCACCCCGTTTGGCGGCTCGTTGTGGCACCGGTGGCATAACGGCAGGATGTAGCCGCATTCCTCGCTATGCTTCCTGTTGCTTCCCCCGAAGATGTGGTGTACCTCTACCCAATCGCAGCTCCCGCACTCGTAACACTCGAACAGGTTGTCCACAAATGCGCTCTCAAGTTTCTTTGCCATAGGGTCCTTCCCCTTCCGTTCACCCGGCTATTGCTTGTCCATCAAGGCCGGGGGTCTCCTCGTCCTCCTCCGGCTTTTTCTTGTCCAGCACGATAAAGCGCTGCTTCACCGGCCGTGTGCGGTTGTAGATGTCGCACAAAATGTCGAGTATCCACTGCGCGCGCTCCGCGGTGATCTCGTTCCCGTTTGCCGGGTTCTCCATTTCTTTCCCCTCCTTTTTCATCTATTGCCTCCCATGTTTTGCTTATATAGCTTACTCATGCTCGGCTTGTCTCTTTACCTCTCGGCCCATCTTTTGGGTTAGGCCTTCCCGGGCCGCTTGTCCTTTCAACTTGCTTGGTTCTTCGCCCGTTCCCACAATACTTGCAGGATAAGGGCGCTCGGACGGTCCACGGTGTTATTGACTGTCACCCCCGCATTGTGATAAAATCAGCCCATTGAAAGGGGGCGCCGCACCATGAACAACGAAGAAAAAATCCTCGGGATCCTCATGCAGATGCAATCGGACATCGCCGATCTGCGCGAAGACATCGCCGATCTGCGCGAAGACATCGGTGATCTGAAAGCTGGACAGGCAAAGATGCAGGAAGACATCGCCGACATCAAGACCAACGTGCAGTTCATTTGGGATGATCTGGGTCACGCCGAAGACCGCCTTGACGCGCATGACGCAGCGTTCAAAAAGATAATGTAACGCCTCTACCTCTACGGTTTTTCCTATCCGTACGCCTGCCGCTTCTGCCGGTAGGCGTATCGTCGTCTGCTCGCGGTTCATGCCATCCTCCTTTCAACTCGCTTCGTCAGATGCGTCTGGTTCGCAGAGAAGTTCGTCCACCGTTACGCCGAAGTAGTCTGCAACGCGTTTAAGTTTGTCAGCAGAAGGGGAAATGGTGTCCCACCGCCAAATCGTTTTTTTACCAAGCCCCGCTCTGGCTTCAACTTCTGCCATGGATACCCCTGCATTTTTGGCTAGACGGCGTATATTGTCCAACAGCAATACTTTCACCTCCATATCTTGTAGTTGACTAATCACCGCATATTTGCTACAATACAGTTACCACACCGCCGCAGGAAATATGCGGTAATTGCCTCTTTACGCTCTCATGTTACCGCATAAATGCGGTACTGTCAAGGGTTATTTTGCATTTCTGCGGTACTTTTTTTAAAGGAGCTGCTTTTATGCAACTTGCCGACAAAGTAAACGAACTCTGCAAAAATGCGGGAACCTCAATGAATGCACTTGAAAAGGCCATTGGGCTAGGGAAAGGCACTATTTGCCGATGGAATGACGTTATGCCGTCCGTAGATAAAGTTGAGAAGGTAGCTGACTACTTCGGTGTATCTATTGATTACTTGCTCGAACGATCCCCCGTTGATGAAGTGGGAGAAATGCTTGAATTTTTACACAAGAATCCTGAAATGAAAGTCTTGCTATCTTCGTCCTCTAAATTGCGGAAATCTGATTTAGATGCAGTTGTGACCATTGTAAGAAGGATGAACCGGGAGGATGATTATGAGTGAGCATGGAAATGCGTGACCGAGTGAGAGTGTTAGCGAAAACAAAAGGAGTGAGTTTACCTAAACTGGAAGCTGAACTCGGCTTTGGTAGCGGTACGATTGTCAAATGGGAAAAGGCATCGCCCTCTGCTGATAAACTCCAGAAAGTTGCTGATTACTTCGATGTGTCTGTTGACTTCCTGCTTGGCCGTGAACCATCCGACGAAACGCAGGAGATGTTGGAATATCTCCACAAGAATCCCGAGATGAGGGTTCTACTTTCATCTTCAGCCAAACTGGAAAAGGAGGATCTGGAGGCTGTGGTCGCAATCGTTCGGCGCATGAATAAGGAGCGTGATCTGGAATGAGCGAATATGTCCCATGGCTGGATGTATGGATCACGCAGGAAACGCTCCCGATGCGGGTAAAGGCTTTTTGCAAGCAGCTTCCGACCGGAGATTGCATCATCCTGAACAAGGATCTCGCGGATGATAAAAAGCTGGAGGCCGTTGTTCACGAGATGCGCCATCTCGTCCGAGGGGACCTAGATGACGACGCTCCCGTCGCTGAGATCGAGCGGAGGACGGGGTTTCGGACGCGGTAGAAATATTGGGGAGGTTCTTATGCGCCACAAGCCGATTGCCGTGCCGTTTGGGGGTGTTGTTTTACTGTGGTAAATATATTTCCATTTTTGGAACATTAATAAACTATTGGAGGTATCATATGTCTATTTTGTCATTAGTTTCGCTCATAGTAAGTGTTGTGGGGCAAGTAATGTATTATTTGCTGTTTTCCAATTCTAGTCTTTCTGTGGTTTTTATAATAATTAGTGTTGTGTCAATTATTCTCCCTACGATTTCCAAGAAAATCCGAATTGCGCAGGGCAAGAAGGGAAGGGTTCTCGAAATAATCGCAATTATTGTTGGCGGATTCAACTTTTATTGTGTATTTTTTGCGCTAACCTCTCTCCCTGTTATTATCGCATACCTTGGTTGGGTAATAGGCGGTGTAGCATATAAAGTGGTTAAATAATAATTGCGTTAGCTGCACGCTAAGCGATTAATGCTAACAGCATCGTACCTTGAAAGAAAAATATTCGTGAATAAATGCCTTGGGGTATTGCACATTATATAAAGTAAAAATATAATTTGTATTGAAGGGAGGTGGCAATGATGATTAATGCAAAAGATGTTGCAAGCTTTTTTGCGCTTTGCACAACACATCCAGCTTGGATGACAAACATGCGCGCAAATAAATTGGCTTACTATGCTCAGGCATGGTCGCTCGTTCGTTTCGGGGAGCCGTTATTTAGCGAAGATATCGAAGCCTGGGAACACGGCCCCGTGATTCCTTCCGTATATCATGCTTTCTCCGATTACAAGAACGCACCGATTCCTGCGCCAGAAGACACGTCGTTTCTAAGCAAGCTATCGGAAGAAGAACGACAGCTACTTGTTGATGTAGCCCGTGAATATGACGGAATACCAACATGGCAGCTACGCAATATGTCTCATTCCAAGAGTGAGCCATGGGCTCAGGTTTATAAGTGTGACGCGCGGCACACCATCATCCCGATCGATTCGATTAAAAGTTGTTTCCGCGATATGGAGCCGCTCCCAAGCGTCACCCTCGATGAGGCTATGGCCGATATACCAATCGTAAATTCCATTCCGGGCGGTTGTGATGACGGAGAGTGGAATGAAGTTTGAACGTTGGGATATATGGCTTGCATCTGTAAAGTTTGATGATTCAGAGGAAGAGAAGACCCGTCCGGTTATAATTCTAGGAGATAACACCGCGCTTGTTTTGGCATTGTATGTTACATCCGCTTCTCCGCGCCCTGGATATAATGATTATCCGCTCGCGGATTGGGAATCGGCAGGCTTAAAAAAGCGTTCCACGGTTCGTCTGGATTTTCGATTACAGTTGGATTCTAGTAAGATTATCAAACGTTTGGGACGCGTATCGGATCGAGACCGACTTCTGCTGACGATGCGTGGACAAATCAGAACCTGATATAATTGGCAGACAACTGAGGTTGTCTGCTTTTTTTGTTACATACTATAGAACGCGCAAATTTGGTATGTAAAAGCAGCGTTTTTTAAGTCGATCAACATTTTGCCAACGCCGGCAAAATGACTGACATTGGCTCCGGATCATCTGATATTTATTTGGATCTATACCTCCACGACGGGGCCACGGAAAGGACGGTTATGAGGATAGCTTTATACGCTCGTGTGAGCACCGAAGAACAGGCAATTCATGGGCTTTCGATTGAAGCACAGTCGGAAGCCTTGGAAGAATGGGCAAAGCAGGAACATGCAAATGTTGTCGGCACTTACATCGATGCCGGAATATCTGCCCGCAAGCCCGCGTCAAAGCGTCCCAGCATGCAGCGCTTGCTGGCAGACATCGAGCGCGGAAAAATTGATATGGTAGTGTTCACGAAGCTGGATCGGTGGTTCCGCAATATTGCAGAGTATTATAAGGTGCAAGAGATTCTGGAGCGGCATGGTGTGAATTGGAGGACGATCCATGAGGATTATGATACCTCTACCGCATCCGGCCGATTTAAAGTGAACATAATGCTGGCCGTTGCGCAAGATGAGGCAGATCGGACGAGCGAACGGATTAAGGCGGTGTTTGACAGTAAGCGCAAGCGTGGAGAAGTGGTTTCTGGATCCGTCCCGCCGGGAATAAAAATATGCAACAAGAAATTTATTGTAGACGAGGACAAAGCCCCGATCATGCGGGATGTTTTCAATTTTTTCATAGCGAATCACTCCGTGTACGCTACCCAGCGTTATGCCGCAAATACGCACGGCTTTCTGCGTGACACAAGCACCCTGAAGCGCCTGCTTGCAAACCCGCTTTATCGTGGACGCGTTGTAGACGAAGCAACCTTCGATTTGGCAAAGGAACTGCTTTCCGTTCGTTCGCAGCGCAATTCTGGCTCCCCGCGTGGCCGCATATATCTCTTTAAAGGCATGTTGCACTGCGATGTGTGCGGAGGCATGATGTCCGGGATCGTATGTAAGGATTTCTACTATTACCGATGCAATAAACATACCTTTACCGGGAATTGTCCAAACAGCAAGTACATCCGCGAAAGCCATGTGGAACAGTGGCTGCTTGAACGCGTTGTGAGTGAGTGCGATGCATACAATTCCAGAATCACCCAGGAACGCACCGAAAGGCCGCGCATTGATGATGCCGGGATAAGGCGTAAAATGTCCAAGCTGAAAGATCTGTATCTGTCCGACCTGATAGACCGGGACGAGTACGAGCGCGACTACACCGAGCTGAGGCAGACGCTTGAAAAAGTGCAGGAAGCAGAACCTCCCGCAAGGCCAATAGACGTAGAGTACGTGCGCTCTGCGGTCGCCATGTACGATGATCTGGAACGGCCAGAAAAGAAGGAGTTCTGGATGCGCATAGTAAAAGAAATCATCGCATACCCAGACGGTACGTTTTCATTTGTGTTGCGTAATATATAATATGTGTTGCCTGGTGGTAATGCATGTTATATATTACAGTTGATTTCCATGGCATGAGTTTTTG